>Ga0157363_1000935_pt1:0-17500 | contig 23361 bp, 12 predicted proteins | sample AttsexASBM1_FD_111477 | JGI IMG/M metagenome (GOLD analysis project Ga0157363, IMG submission 111477) | Fungus gardens microbial communities from leaf cutter ant in Ribeirão Preto, State of São Paulo, Brazil - Atta sexdens ASBM1 | ecosystem: Host-associated > Fungi > Mycelium >... | reverse complement strand
TGGCAGTATGGCAATTTTTTTTTGTTTCTTGTGAGCGGAAATTTTCATCTCTTTCTTTATTTTATAGTGGCTAAAGAAAGTTACTTGACTGATTTTTCGATCCATTTTTTTCTTTCTATATTAGTAAGTATTCGTGGAATATGCCACGTACATTAAGTTCTTGTTTTTCACAATGTGCGTTTTGCACATGCAATTGATCGTGCATTTCGATACTCTGTTTCTCTCACAAATGGATGTCGACATCGAGACCATCTGATTCCTCTATGTAATTTGCTATTGAAGGAAGCGCTCTTATCCTCAATAAATAGGAAAGATTTTGATCTTCACTGTCTCAGTTTGTAAGAGATACTATGCACAGAAAAATGCACTATGTTTCGAGTGGGAGAGAGATATGGTCGATATCTTCAGTCTAATCTTAAAATTAGATTTAGATTAAAAAATGCTTTTGCGAATGATCGATCTTAATAATAATAATAATGGGATATGTTCCAATTCACTAATTCGCAATAAATGTGATATCCTACCGATAACGATACATAATTTTGATTACACATCATCATACTTGGCTGATTGATTCTTTAACGTAAACGCTTGGAAATTAAGAAGCATAAAAAAGAGAATATATACGTGACATCGTATGACACGATCGCCCGTATAATCACGTGTACTGTACGTATTTCTAAACGGCAGTTTTGACTTTCGTCATCGCAAGGGAACTTTCAAATCTAGTTTCTAAAAAGAGATTAGCCTAAATTGAATGCTTTTCAGTATGATTCCGCATGTTTGCTATAGAAGTGAAAATTTCCAGCATATTTGCATTTACTGCAACACCATTGACTAAACATTTCATCTCTATATTAACTGCCCACGACACTAGTAATCGCATTACTACTGTATTTGTCCTTGGAAGGTACGAATATGTCATACGACTTTATTGTACTAGACACGTCGTATTTTTGCTCTCTCAATATCTCTCTCGCCTCTTTGCCGATCTCGTTTGTCCCTCGATAGATCCCTCTGCTCGCGAGTGTCGGCTTGTCAGTTGGCGTAATGATCGAAGGAGCCCAAATATTCCAAACTGGCCCGATAGCAGAATTGATATTGATCCTGTGATCATAAATGATATCATGATTACATGCACATAAATATACTTGCAAAGCATTGAAATTAGAATTTACAAAGAGAATTTACCTCGGTTTGAACCATAGCTGGACGTTGCGTGCGTAATATTCTCACAGTCTGGAATATGTCGACCACACCTTCGTACTGCATTCGCTCCAAAACGATGCTAAGCGTTATGAAGACACCCGTTCTTCCTACGCCGGCGCTGCAATGCACGGTGATCGGTCCGTCTTGGCCGAATTGTTCCTTCGTTTTGTGCACTTGTCCAATAAAGTCGATGAAACCGTCGCCGGATTTCGGCACACCCTGTTCCGGCCAATCGATGAACTGGAATTGCCTGACTGTGCGACTCGCCCCGTCGCGCGCGTCCGTCACCTTGAACTCTCGTAAAATGTACTGCGGCATATTGTACTCCGCGATCGGATCCACGACGAAACATTGATAACGAATAGATCGATCGGACGGCCAATACTGGTGGCATTTCTCTCTGCCCATCTCTTTCAATTTCGTCAACATAACGACGATCGTAGAATTATGCTCCCAAAGCATACGCCAGAAATCGTCAGTAGTGTCGCATAGAGGACCTTGGGTAGCTATGTAAGCACCCCGATAACGATATCCATCAATCAGACTCGCATTTATGTAATCGGATCCTTCGATATTACGCTGCGGTTGTAGGCATACTCTAGTACACTCATAAGGCAGAATATGGACCAGTCGGTTTTTGTGTTTGTTACACGGTAGATTCGCGGATATAAATCTAGTTGAATCAGCCTTGATGTTGGAAAGCTTCTTGAATTCCAATTCCATTCCAGTTATATTGTCGATCTCCGGTTGCATGAGTTTCTGAATATGAGAATGTAGATTTCTGGCCGGTACTTCTGTATTACCGCAAATCACCGCCTCCAATAAAGCATCGTGAATGAAGATATATTGATCCTCCGTCTGTACCATGTAATTCCTTTGAGCACGTAGACACGTGACGTGGCCATAAATGTCGATCATCTTCTCGTGTTTGATTCTTTCCAACATCGAGTCTATAACGATGAAACAGCCAGTTCTTCCTACCCCCGCGCTACAGTGTACCACCAATGGACCACTATCGGGTACATTAAGAGATCTAACTCTGCGCAGGAATTGCAAGAACGGTGCAGGGTGTTCTGGTACGCCATGATCGGGCCAGGCGGTGAATTGCAGCTGCTTTATCTCCCGCCGCTCGGAATAACCCATTCGGCAAACCTGGAATGTACGAATACAGTAGGTCGCTAGTTCTTGAATATCGCTGATAGTCACGGTCATCTGTCCATAAGTCTCCGATCCCCTGGTAGGCCAATATTGATCACATTTTATCCTTGTTCTCTCCTCCAACTTTGTCATCATCACGATCGTGCTAGTACGTAATTCCCAACACATACGCCAAAAGTCCCCGAATGTCTCCTGCAATGGTCCTTGGGTAGCCACGTATGCATTCTGCTTTCTGTAACCATCGCAATAATTGGCGTTGATGTAATCGGAGCCCGGCATACCATCAACTGTTTGAAGAATAACTCGCGAGTGATCGTACGCAATTACATTGGCGTAACGATTCTTCGATGCATTGATTTCCATATTGGAATGGTCCCACGTAAATTGTTGGCCAGGTTCTATCGACTCGTATTCTTGACTGAACTTCAGATTGTCATTCGCTTTCAGGCGTTCAATGTGATTGCCTAGTTCGCTAATAGGAATCGGCGGGTGTGAAATCATGCCAGGAGTTTGGAAATTTAATCGACGCATTTCTACCGGGTCCGATGGTGCGTGATTGGAACTTATATCTGCTGCCATGAGTGGTCGTGTGACGGCTGCTTGATCTGGCGCTTTACATGGCTGTCTTCGTCTGAAAATAATTAAAAGACAAATTTGATGTGCGTTCAATTTTTATCTTTTACTAAGAAATACAACTTACTTTTTAATGACGAATAGAAGCACAAGACAAACGCTAACCATCAATGCCGCAATTATAGGACCAACTACCCATACCATTCCTGGTTCTTGACCGCTAGTTTTTACGGACACTTCCGGATTTCCGTCGGAAGGCGTGTTGGGATTCGGTCGACGTGGTGGCTCGCCAGGAGGTACTTCCCTCATGTCCAAGGATAAATATTCGGAAAACGGCGACGATGTGTATAAATGCTGAAACGAATATTTTTCCAATTTTTAATTATTGACTTATATTCATAAGTCGCTTATATAAGAGTCATTCGAATCACTCCTTGCAGCTTACCTTTCGTGGAGTATCGACTACGGCCCGTACGAATATTCTGTATCGCTTATTTTTAGTGAGCTTTCGGTTTTCATATCCCTCGTAGATGTCTCCGCTGCCTAAATGGAACGTATATGGAATGTCTCTGTGTGGAAACTTAGCTGCGATATAGGGCGCGTTTTCTCTTTCCTGCTTGGCACCTTTTCCGCTGATCATATCCTCTGTCAATTCATCCGGTTGCTTATCGGCTGTGCTTTTGTCCTCAGGTACAACGATGAGATAATAATGCGAGATTGGACCATATTCCTCGGAAGCTTGCGGCAGAATAACTTGAATCTCCTCACCGTTAACCACACCGTAGAAATCCGGCTTTACCATCGGCTTGGGCGCAGCCATCTGCGTAGTGACTGTAATCTTTGCCGGTGGTCTGTACTGACCGTCGCGTGGTACAGCGCTTACGTTGACGTTATAAGTAGTAAATGGTTGTAGTTCATTTATCGTTGTACTTGTGATTTGAGGTTCCAATAGAATTTGTCTGCGCGGCACGAGTTGCGTCTGCGTTATACCTTGAGAATCCACGAATTCTTTAACAGCATCAAATGAAACTTTGTACTTCAGTGGAGTCAGTCTTATGGGCGGAGTCCAGGAAAGAGACATCGAATGCGTTGACGAATCCGGCGCTCTGAGATTCAATGGTACGTCTTCTGGCTTTACCTTCACTGTAACTTTTTCGCTAAGTCTTCCAAGACCAGTCTTGTAACGTGCCGCTACTGTTATAGCATACTGCGTAAACTTTTCCAGATTGATGAGATCCGCCGATTCTGTCAGACCAACGATCTTCTGTTTCCATTCATCGAGATCTTCCACGGCAGTCGTTGTGTAGAAAATCTGATAACCGACAATCTTTCCTCTGTTGGGTACTGGCTCCCACCATACCTCCACACTGGAATCCGATGTAGCCACCGCTCTTACGGACATCGGAGCTCGGCCGATGTCCTTTTCCGTCATTATCGTAATTTTCTCGGAGTACGGACCGCTGCCTTGCGACGTGTGCGCTCGCACATGAAAGACGTATTCAGTGTTCTCTTCTAAGTTCGTGAATACCGCTCTCGTTTTGGTGGTGTTTCTATCTATAGTGGTAGAATGATCGTTCTTCTTGTTAAACTGTACATCGTATCCGATTATTTGTCCGTTTCTATGCTGCCGAAGCGGTTTGTCCCAGGTCACGCACACAGTATCGGGAGTTTGAAAGAAATACGACAGGTTTGTTGGTGGTCCGGTTGGCTCGCCTTCCGGACTGAACCAGTACCGTACGGTCTCTTGACCGAAACCGATGTCATTTTTGCCCGCTACTCTGAACTCGTAATCAACGCCTTGTTCTCCTACAGATTTATTATTTGAACACAAAATAATTATTAAATGAAACATTTTATTACAAGTGATTTAAAAATTATCCAGATAGATTATCATTATTATCGTAATAAGCATAAGGATTAAATCGTAAAATCCTCAATGCATTTTATTATGAACTGTATCTGTTTATAATTTCAAATATCTACATTTCCATTTTACACTTAGTTTGAATCAGTATATGATGTACACTGATTTAATATGCATCAGTGTGTTAACCGAATTTGCTATTAATTTCCTTTTGATTAATAATCTTTTATTAATAATCTTTATATAATTTATTCGAGATAATAAAAATCACATTTTTTGAAAATCATATTTTTTGAATTGTGTCACTTTTAAAGTAATAGGATATGATTATTATATTGCATGACACAAGATATTGACGAAGGTATATGTTAATTTTTCTTACCAAGATCTGTAATTTTGTATGTATGCTGACGCGTGTCCTCAATGAATTCCTCTTTAAGCGTTTGATTCTTTATACCGTATCGAATACGGTATCCCAGCAGACTACCATAGGTTTGAGTAGGCTGGCCCCATTCAAGTTCTAAGACGTCGGGGCCTCTACTCAGAACTCTGAAAAAATAATGTGCATAGAAATCGAATTCTATAAATTTAATATTTATAAAAGAACGATATTTCGTGGTTTTAAATAAACATCTCTTACTTTACGTTGACCTGTGGTCTGTTTGGTACACCGCCCGGGGTCCTAACGTGTATCGGTACTGAACGGTCCCCGTCTCCTTTTCTCGTCAACGCCGCCACCTGTACCGAGTATCTCGTGTCCGGTTGTAGTCCAGTGATATTCACTTCTAGCACGCCTTCGTGCACATCTCGACGTATCGGTTCGTTCAGTAGATCTTTCCCCTGAGAAACAATTACAATTTGTATTGCGAATTACTCTCTCCTATCTATCTATATTCTTGTTGTAGTTTTTATCTAAGTTTTTTTAAGAAAGATATCATTAACAAATGCACGAATAATAGTCTCACAATATCATACTATTAATTTGATGTTCTCAAATATTAATTTGATTATTATATTAACCTGCGAATAGTCACATGATTTTTTACATCCCAGCAGAGAGAAACAATAAAATTCAATCGTTGGAATTGTCCCTCGCCCATTTTGATGGGTTTTGTCTATGGCTTCAAATATGTAGAACAAAAAATATTACTCTTATTTTTTTAATTTGTTTAATTGAGATATCAGAACTTTTGTTCTTTAACAATTTTTTGAAAATAATTTTTTTTCATTTTAGCGAATATCTTCGAAATAATGAGATATATAAAAAAATGTTTTAGACTAAAATTTTATTATTTAGTATTTTATAGTCTTAATAACGGTGTATTTACATTCTTCAAAAACAAAAATTTTTTTTATTTTGTTCTCATACGCTCAGAGGTTGTTTTGATTTCTAAATTTTTTTATATTCTATTATATAATATAATCAAAGTCTATTAAAATCGATAAAGCACAGTTTTCTTTTATCAATCTCAAGTAGTTTTCTTTTCTGACCATGAAAAATATGTATCTAATTTTTTTAAGTTTTTTCTTTTTCCGTTTTTAGAAAATATTGAATAAATTTATATAATAATTTCTAATGTTAATAAATTGTGGAATAATAAATAATATTCAATATGTAATTAATAATAATGACTTTCAATTGGGATGTAAAAATTAGGTGATTATTTTCGAATTAAACATATATGCATACGATATTTTATAAAAAAAGAGCCTAGATAATTTGCTGAGATCATTTGTGGAATGGACATTCTGTTTTTTAATAAAGTAAGAAATAGATAAAATTGAAAGAACCGATATTTTAATGAGACTACTTAAATAGGATTCATATTCTTCTTTATAAAATTTTCTTATTACAAAATTTTCTATGTATATTCGTTGTAAAAACTTTAGTAACCATAATTTCACGTTACTTAAGACGTATGTCCCATTAATACTTAAACAAAGATAAAAGAACTTAGGCGATAATATTACACGTGAATAGAGAGATAGTGAAGATAAAGGGTCTTATCAGTAAGTTTCGCGTAAGAACCAAAACTTCTGACGCTACGCTATTGATCGTACAGCAGCCGCAAACTGACCTCTTCCCTCACTTCTTGAACGTGTATGTGATATCCTCGTATGACGCCGTTCTGTTCTTTTGTTTTCGGCGGCTTCCACTCGACGTGTATCGTCGTCGAGTTGATCGGCGTGACTTTGACGTCCTGAGGATCCCCCGGCACTGTAACGCAATCCATAATTAATTCGTGCACTTTACTCTCATCCGATGTCACACTCACAGACACACGCCCATGTACACTCACAGACTTACGCGGATAGGAGATAATAAATAACGGATTTACTAAACCTGAAATAATAAATAAAATCTTTGTATAAAATTAAAAAGAAACACGATTGAAAGAAGAGAAAGAAAAGAAATTAAAGAGTATGTAAGTCAGTCTGTCTTGTCTGTCGGAAGATTATTATGTCATTATTTACATTCCAGAAGCGAACAATGTGAGAAGCAATAAGCAATAAGACAAACGTCAGTAGCGGCAAATTATTGTACTTTTGTCGTATGATAAAATGTATTTAAAGAAAGAAAAGCGAGAAGTATATAATCAGTCTTTATACAATGCAAAAACATTTCCTCTACATTTCGCGACCGTCCATCCGTCGTCCAATTCGTCGCTGTAAACGGGAAAAAAGAAGTAAATAACAGCTATAATGATGTAGCAGTAAGATACAATCGAAAAAGGAAACGAAAGTACCAGCAATTGCGAGCGGTTGCAGAGAGAAATCATAAGTAACATAAAGTCGCGAACGAAAGAGAGAACGGTAAGATAAAAAGAAGAAACAAGAAGACGAAGAAAATAGTGGAGAAGGTAATTACATGCCGCCAATCACACACGGACAAAACGACGTACAAACAATATTACGAGGCACGTTGTACCCCATGCTCTACGCCCCTGATACGATTATAATCCTCCATTTGAATACCAATAATGCTTTTTTTTCTCTCTTTCTTTTGTTTTTTTTTGTCAAGTTCTTTTTTTCTTTTTAACCCGCGCGCATTCAGTTCGACTTTGCATATACAAGCGCGCGTAGACACGTCATACGGAAAAGTATACGCGGTAACGTTGGACACGATAACATAGCAGCAATATTGGAGAGTCCATGACTTGAGAGTCCAAGTAGATAGTTAGTTGCACGCGAGTTTTCGCGAAAGGGTTGTGAGGGCAACGAGTACGTTCGCCGAGGGACGAAAGTTACGGCAACGATGACGACAACGGAGTCTCGAGATCTCGTTCCTCGAATGGATGCGAGGTAGTGGCGATAAATATAGACACATTTACAACGTTTATTTACAACCACGACCATCGCACACAACTGTCGAAGTTAGAAAGTCGCGATTATACAACGTATTTGCGTTAAAAGCTCCATGACTTCTAAAGCCCGTATATGATCAATATTATTGAATAATATTCGATATTGCACAATATTAATAATCGTCTGGAGGCTATATTGAGTCTTCAGACGTCAATTAAATTGTTTAATTGCACAAAATAATCCTATACAGTATTCTTTATATTTTTTGGAGTGAAATCTCATTCCAAAAGAGTTGAAAATACTGTCATTATTGAAAAAGAGTGGAAATATTTGCACTCTTGAAAAGTTAAAATTTTCATTGTTCTTTTTTTAGAGTGAGATTTCATTCTTTCAGAAGGAATAAAGGAACTCTAAAGGAATAAAATCTCATTCCTTTAAAAGGAGTGAGATTATATATAGAATTTTCTAGTAACATTGTTGCAACCGTTGTAATGTTACTGTAATATTGATGGAACGTTACGTTTCTGCAATACTGCTGGAATGTATGGGATTGTATAACAATAATATTGAGCGTCACGGGGGGCCAATTTACGTCGCGATACCAGAACGTCAGTGTTCCGCGAGACGAGACAACTTGTTTCATGGACGGTCCAGTATTTGTCGTAATCGCTAAATGACTAATTGGCGCGTTGTGAAAGAGAAATGGGAAACGTAAACGTGGCGAGAAAAATAAAAATCCAGATAAAAAAAAATCAGCACTGCCTAATACCTACTTCTGTACGATATATGTAAATATATGTAACAGTAACAGCAGCTCTACGGCGGAGGGATTCGCAAAAAACGAAACTTGCGCCGCAACGAAAGTACATACAGAAAATTCCGACGCAGAAACTGAATCGTCGTAGCGCGAATTTGATGAGAAGCAATTGGTAGATCGCGTGCTCGCTCTGTTTCTAGCTCTCGCATGTATACACAATCAAGTAAGATCAAGATCACACTTACAACTTCGCTATGTAGCGCAAAAAACAAGGATAGCGAGCGCGCGCAGTCGCAGCGTTATAATGTATGTAATATATATATATGTTCCTTAAGATAATTATATTATAATATATTCATTGGCTGCAGCAAAAAAATAAGGAAAGACAAAAATAACTGTAGGACGACACTTCGAGATTGGACTCTCTCAACAGACAACAAAATGAGAGTGTTATACATATGCAAAAAACGATGACAAAAAGGAAAAAATTAAATAAAAATAGACGGTATAGAAAAAATATCATGGCACAACTCGAGACGAGCTAAGGGATACTCACTTTTTTCAGCTGCGCCCCAAAAGTCGCCAAAAAAGTGGGAAAAAAAACTCGTAAAAATTCGTGTCAACTTCGCACGTACATTGAAAATAGAATTATAGTGTAATTTAATTAATCTTTAAGGCATATCAATGAGTAGCACTACTAATTATCATCAAAATTGGCCCTCTCTATATAATATCTATATTCTCGAATTTTACGACAAAAAAAATATATATAGACAGAGATCTCGTTATCCTTCTCTTCTCGAAACAGGCACGCGTTCGCATTCGTTCGATTCAACCCTTTCGCTCCGGCCTCATGCGCTCAATTGACAATCACACTGCTTATTTCGCAACTGCTAACGAATGTCGGTGGCAACAAGATTCATGATTCCAATCGATCGTTACATAGACCAAAAAAAAAAAAGAATGATCGGTTGGCCCTCGGTTGCAGTTGGTCGCAGAGAGGCGGGAGACGTGAGAATATTTTTTTTTGGCATGCGCAATCACTACTCCAAATATGAAATAACTAAAGGCTCAATGTGTTCACCTGCCTCGTGTCGGGGGCGGGAGACACAAGAGCCGAATTTCTCACGTTTCTTGAAATTTGCCCGAAATCGCGGATGTCAATAATTCTCACAGTGTTAAAATTTCGAATCTTCCCCCCCCTCCCCCCTCCCCCTTCTTTCTTCCCCCGACACGAGACATCAAAGGGAAGACCTATGATAAAATGCCTACGAAAAGAAAGCTATATAGGTAGGAGAAACCATAAGAAAGAATAAGATGGACGGATTTTTAGGATGTATCAAACGAGAGAAAAGGTTTCGTCGGTCTTATCACTACGGTATTTTTATAGAAATGGGCAGTCATGAGAAAAACTCGCGAATATTTTCGTGATATTTTTACGATGTCAAAAAATTCACGATATATAAGATCGGGATACATGTCGGTGGGGTGGAGTGTCTTCTGAGGAAAAATTGTTTTACTTTCTTCTTTTTTTTTGCAACTCCAAAAAGTCACCCGCAAAAAACAGCAGCTCGATCAAAAAATTTGTCGTTTCAGCAAAGGGGAGACAGGGTAAATTGGAGAAAGAGAAAGCGAGAGAGGAACCGAGAGAAAGAAATAGAGAGAAAGAGAGAGGGAGACAGACAGGGAGACCACTCTCCCATTTGGGGTATCATAAAAAAGTACTCTGCTATTTGTCTCCCTTTCTCATCTCTCTTTTTTTTTCCTCCTTTTTCTCTCTTCTTTCTCTTTCTCTCAATGTCAACATCCACCCGCGCATTCATCCACGCAAAAATCACAAAATACCGCGTAAAATGCGCGCGTAAATACGTTTCGACAGCCGTTGCCGAGATGCGGTGATAGAGGTAGCCGTTTATTTGATTAACGAATCGTGCTCGCGTACCTGTCGATGATCGAGTGTGGTCGAAACTGTCGATGACATCTAAAATATCTAATTCAAATTGGCGGAACTAGCTGGATCGAGCTAAAGGAAACGAACTGTCATAAATCATGCGTTTTATTGGGACATAACAGTGATATAGTTTACGTGAGTAAAAAATTGGAGGAAACAATCAGGAACAATTAAACGGGCAGCCGAAGCTCTTAAGACTTTTAAACATTACGCCTACAAAAAGAGTGTTGCTTCAACCGCTGAGAGAGATTAGAAATTCAAAGATATATATATATATATATATAAAGGAAATAAATCACATTTACATATACAATGTAAAAAAATTATATACCTTCTCTAAATACCCATGTGAAAAAAAAAACATGTGCGTGTTTCTCGATATAAAAAGTAGAATATATATAGAAAAAGATGCTATGGCATTTAAAACAGAATATTTCGTACATATCGAAGTATCATCTGAATAATAGAGTTACTATGTTTCACTTATAGAGACACAGAAGTTGAAAACGGATCAGAGTTTCGCATGCAGAGAGCGAAGATATATACGTAATATAGAAAACGACCGTCGAGTGATTACGTATGAAAATTAATGGGACCTGATGCTCGCAGTCCAGATTTCCCGTTTCCATCCGTACGATCAGCGCAGCATACGATGAATTTCTTTTCTTTTTTTTTTTAGAGAGATAGAGTGTACTTCATCCACGCCAGAGACTTTACGCACGAGCAGAAATTAAGAGTTTCACTTTGGAGCGTGCGCTTCGCATTTTCATTTCTTATGTGTGCTACTTAAAAAAAAAAGAGGGATGCTTTTCCGCTGACGCGGATATTAAAACTCATCGATCGTTTTCCGACGGAGGCGAAGTCGACGTTGAAAATGATTTACTCGTCGAATCCACGAAAATTGGGACTGATGAGCATATATAAATAAGACTATAACTAGAAATAGGTCTGAATATTGGTATTCAATCTGATGAATATTGGTATTCAAATGTTTTTCAAGAAAACGCCTCGCGAACACTTCTTTTTTTCTCTTTCTCGATACAAATTATCCGACTCTCTTCTTCGTCGGGGACGTTTGGGCGCAGAGAAAAATATCGCGCGAACTCTCGCGATTTGAATCTTTTATTGTATACCGTTTTCCTTTGTCACTGATCACTTCCCTGATTTTTTTTTTTATTATTTTTCGCGTACGCTTTCTTACGCGTATCGTCCTTCTTCCATCCGGTATCCTTTTACACAATCACTCACGCATTCACGCGCGCACCTTCCTGTCGCGACCTCGAAAAAATGTAACGGGTATCAATCATCATCAATTAACTTTCTCATGATATCGGTTATGAATTCCCGCTATTCTTACGAAGTTTTCGATGAAAACATCTCATCCGCATTAACTGATCTTTAAAATAATTTCATGTTTCCTTTAGAGAAATTTTTAACAATCAACTTATGCGGATCATTTGTTTTTTTTCGCTGATTTTCACGTAAGTATTCACAGATTAATAACCGATGCAGTAATATAATTTCACGAATATTATTAAGTCGTGCTTTTCTCGCAGCAAAACGAACGACGTCGTTCGCAATAACAATCCATCCATCGTTACCATTTCGGTTATTATTATGGCTTTTGCACCGCACCATTTCGAGATCGCCTCAGGAAGAAGCTTCAGGTTGCACGACAGTCGACAGTGGGGGTGCTTTTCGAGGGTGCTTTCAGTGCTGGTGCTCGGCGGCACGATATTGCATCGCCTATAATAATATTTATTCGGACGTGTATAGCCGCTGCTGTGCACGGTGCTTTCTCACGCAGCATGTGAGCGTTAACGCTTCTACGTATACGCATATCCAAATCGCATACGCCCGCGCACGTGTCCTATGTGAATGCTACGTGCTATTTCGCAGCCGAATTATTCGTGAAAGCGGGTGCTTGTGCTCTTGAGAATCGGTGCACAAAGGCTAAAGAGACGAGACCATAGTCGGTATTCATAATCCGTTCTTATTTTAAGATTGTCTTAAGTAATGTCTCTCGATGCTGCACGATTCCGTCTGTGGCTGGTATTCATCAAACATTCTTATTTCAAGAACACTTTAAATAATGTCTTTTAAGATTCTGCGATTGACTTATGACATCTTAAGACTAGACTTAAGACGGTCTTATCACACGGTTTCTACAATGAGCCATTGCCTAAGTTTTAAGCCATAAGAACGATTGATCAATCATAGTCGATTATTCTTCTCACATTCGATTGGGATTGGTCAATTTCTTACGACTTAGAACGTAAGTAAGGCTTATTGTAGAATGTGAGTTAAATATAAGAATAAAATGATAAATACCGGCCTGTGATTGGTTTATAACATTTTGGCCAGTATTCATAATCTGTTCTTATTTTAAGACTATCTTAAATGTTTTAAGATGCTACTACTTAAGACTGTTCTTAAATATAAGAATCGACTATGAATACCGGCCCTTGAGACTGTACTTAAGATTTTAAGTATAAAAACAATTATAGATACCGATCTACAACTGGTGCTTTCCAGCAAGGACACAGTCAGACACAGTATAATCACATAGTGAATTATTACATCCTTGTTGTTTGTCTGCGTTAAACAAGGATAAAACGACTTACTGTAGTCCAATGTCCACGATACTAGAAATCGGTCCGACATCTCGAATGAAAAAAGAATTGACCAATCGCATTGATCATGTGATTAAATTGTTCAATGTGATTTGTTAATTCTTTCTCTGTCCAAGATATCGGACCGATTTCTAGCATCGTGGACATTGGGCCTAACATAGGGTCTGACTGTGTCCTTGCTGGAAAGCACCCAACGGCGGCCAGCACTACGCGACGCACGTACTTATACGTACGTTCGCGCGTGGGCACCGCGAGGTTTCGCCCTTCGTGAGCACGCGGGGGTGCGTGTATGCGTGCGTGGTGGGTGCGAGATATAAGTAAATGTGAAACATACGGTGCCGGCGCGTGTTACGTAATTTTTACAAAGTGCCCGTGCACACATACGTATTATACGGCGTGACATTATGTATATAATACTATGTAGCAGCAATGTAATATCTTTCGGTAAATAGTGAACGATGACAGTCAGTAATAGTAGTAAACGTATGCGTAAGAAGATATAGATATGTATATATATATATATATATATATATATATATATATATATGCTATACACGTGACGGTATAGCGAATCTTTGTGCTTGACAATGTGCGAGCTTACACGGCAGGGTGCTTTCAGCAGTGCTTTTTATCGATTCGCTTCGCTCTGCCGAGTCTGCTTCAGGAGAGTAAACGGGCACCGGATCAGTTGCTTCGTGAATGGGATAATGCCAGGAACGGGGAATCGTAGGAGCGCAGGCAGGAGGGTAGAGAAACGAAAGAGGATCTGGGCGTGGAGGGAGAGAGCGTTTCATGGTGGTGAATGGTGAAAGACATACGGGAAGATCATTACGGACGCGTCGGTACGACTTTCCGTTCAACAATCATGACGATATAATACCTCTTCGACAAATGATGCCCTCCACGTGTAGCAACATGAATGTCTTCATAGCTCGTTAGAGATAAATAGAATAGTACTTGTATCACCCTCATCTTCTCCTTGCCTTTACGTTTCTCGCTCTTCGAATTTACTGGACAATTTTTTTTGCAACTTTCTCTAACTCTCCCGTTCGATTATTTTTTTTCAATCGCGATTCGTTGTTTCTACTTACTCGCTGTAAAACTTTTAACGATCGCGGTCGTACCGCACCGTCCCTCCTCCGCGCACCGAGAGAAGTTATCGTTACGATTAAATGATTTCCCGGGGAAATATCGTGGCTAACGACCGCGTAGAGATTTATTTTTTCAACGACTACTGTATAAATATCGTGCAAACAATTTTTTTTTCCCTCGGTGCCGAATTCGTTTGTTATGAGAGAGAGAGGGATCATACTGGACGCTATTCGGCAACAAGAGGGACCAAAAACGTTCGACATGCGGGATCGATCGGCACCTTGGGGGATACCGCTCGATTGGGATATAAGGATAGGAAGTAACAGAAAGCAAAACTGTCTCATGCATCGGCATGCCATTCATAGGATATAGATGGTATAATATGAACGTATTTGTATTGGGAAATGATGTTCGCAGACTCGACACAGTTCGGCGGATTTTGGTGATTGGAAACGGAGAGGTAGGGTTCCAGGTTTCCTTCCTTTTCTTCAGACGGGACGAATTCGAGGGGTTGCGTTTTTGGGATCGTAGGAATTGAGGAATCTTTAAACAAACGAAGGCATGCTCTAAACATGTGCAAACGATAGGTAGAACTAAATCTCAACTAAAGACAGAAGAGCCTTATATATCAGAGATATAGAAATATATATATGTGTAATATATATATATATATAGTGAAAAAGTGCGTCTCATATATATATATTCTTGTGTGTGAGATAACATTCGCTAGAGTTTTTATATATATATATACGTAAGCGCTTCACTCGCAAGCTGTCCCTCGCGTTGCCATTATTTTCGCCTGATTGTTGCACGTGTAACAAAGTTGTTATTTAATTTCGTTCGTTAGTGTTATTTACATGTTTCATGTGGCCTATGCAGTTAGTGGCGGTATAAAAAAAAAAAAAAATAAAAAAATGTCGGAAATAATGGCACGCGGGGCAGCCAGCCTGACTTCTATCTTCATAACACGTGGCAAGAGTGAATTAATAAACTAAAGGAGAGAAACGAAACATCTTTACTGACGTAACCACGGTAACCACCAGAAAGAACACTGAGTGTAATGAGTACATATTATTAGATAATATTGATATATTACGATAATGTGAATAGATCTTAAAAACTAGCTGTTCAAAACCTGGATCATCCTCCTGCAAATGCTTTAAGGAAAGACAAAAACACTTGAGTGAGTATAATTAGATATTAATTAGTGTGTCAAAATAGATATCCAAGTTTTAAAAGTGGGGCTGGGGGGAGTGAAAAAAACCAACGGCAACGAACAAAGAGAGTTGCGATTAGGCCCTGTAAAAAACGGTAAGAAAATTCGTTTCTTTCTTTTTCTTTCATCTTTTAATAGCTGAACTCAAAAATTGGTTATCAGCTTCTGAAAAATCCGTGGCTGCGTGCACCTGGAAAAAATGATTGTGGGCACACTAAAAGGGAGGATTAGGAGACAGGGGCGTTTTAGGAAATTTCGGGAAAGCTAGAATAAGTCGTTGGAGATTTTATTGTCGCAAAAAATCCAAAAATATAAAATCTCGCCAGCCAAAAAAGGGCCATCATCGTTTCGTGTTTCGCGTGAATGCCGTTTTTTTTTTTTAAAAATCGGAAGAGTGAAGGAGGTTACGAAAAGAACGATAGGAAAGCGATCGGAGTAGCGTGATCGGAGAGGCACGAAAAATACAAAAAGTCGTGCGCGTTCAAAACTTTTGTTCGCGCAAAAAAAAAGGTAACCCGACCGGAAAAAAGGGCCGTGTCTGTCCTCTTTTCCTCTCTCGTCACGATGGGCGATTCGATAGTTCGTTTCTCGAAACTATAACTGTAACATAAGAACGGCGTGAGAGAAGAGGAAAGCTCATATATATATAATATAATACAGAGTATAATATATTGTATGTATTGTAATTTAATAGAATGTAATAACGTAAATATAATGTAATATAACATGAGTGCAGAGTCACTGGAGAGAAAAGATATACGACATAGAGGACACAGAACAGAAAATCGTGATGAAGGAGAGAGAGAGTAACTGGTTATTTGAGAGTTCGGGAAGAGAGACAGGTGACGAAGTGACGTTAGCGTAATCTGAAATCGAAAGTATACAGTAATGTATATTATATTACGTAATACATTCACCGGATCAAGAATAATACGCGGCGTGTCGTCGCAACCCGCACTGGAACCGCGCGAGAATATAACCGGACTGACTTTTGGCGGGCTTTTATATTTTTGGCTCTCGGATGAGGCGCGTTAATTACTTCATCCCAATATAGTATTCCTTCCTCGCGAAGCTTAGCGTGTGAAATTCGTAGCGACCGCGGCGTTGAGGTTTCTGTCGCGATTACGATCATTTACATGTTTGTTCTATAACATAGACATCGAGATCGTATCGTTTTCTCTCTCTCTCTCTCTTTCTCTCTCTCTTTTTATTTTTCTATCAATTAGTATATTGCGATAGCTGTTGAAGAACATAGTATTCACCCTCTCGCGCTGTGTGTCACCACGGATTTTACACGTTACTCCTCGCGTGCCTGAGATAAACAGAAAGACTTTCAGTCAGTGTCTGTGATACATACCGTCCTCGTGAGTTCTGACCGAGATAGGATAACTCGGAGGCCCGTCACCTACTCTGGTCCCGGCCAATACCCAGATCCGATACTCGGTCCACTTTTTGAGCTCGTCCAACACGAAACGCGTGTCATTCAGTTTGATATTCCTCGCCTCGGAGTCAGAGCGACCGCTCTCGACGACTTGCAGCCTGTAGTAGGTGATCCTCCCGTTGGAGCGTTCAGCGGCCGGCGGTTCCCACGATACCAATATAGAAGTCGGGCTGATCGCCTTGCCGGTTACATTGCGAGGCGGAGCCCCGGGGACTGTATAACACTCAGTTATAGGAGGGGAAAAAAAACAAAATTGGGGATCATAATCGGTAATTACCGATCGAGCGTACTGGTCTCTAG
>Ga0157363_1000934_pt1 | contig 23372 bp, 11 predicted proteins | sample AttsexASBM1_FD_111477 | JGI IMG/M metagenome (GOLD analysis project Ga0157363, IMG submission 111477) | Fungus gardens microbial communities from leaf cutter ant in Ribeirão Preto, State of São Paulo, Brazil - Atta sexdens ASBM1 | ecosystem: Host-associated > Fungi > Mycelium > Unclassified ... | reverse complement strand
AGATTTCTATATTTCGTAAATTATTTCATACAATAAACAAGCGATAACATCCTGTTTCGGAAATTAACAGGGCTTCATATTCTCGAATATCCAATTAATATACGATCTACACGTGTAAAAACGACAGATTTTTTTGTGCTATTGCAATTGTAAAACATTTATAAAACGAATTTTACGAGTTTTTCATTGACAATGAAAGAGGACTGCCGAAATCTTTTTGAAAAATGCAGCTTCCTGATCGATAAAACAAATAATATATTTCATAAGAATCTTATTGAAAAAAAACAAAATCGCAAAATTTTTTACAGTTAACTAACTAACTAAAAATATATGTATTTCTTCGTTATAACAGAATTAGTTCATATTATTATTTTTTATTTTGATAAATTGACAAATAAAATTTCATTATAAGTGAAAGATTGCAATACATGTATTTCCGCAATAAATATTATATTGTCGCCAATTACGTGATAGTAATTGGGCTTATTTTTTTATTTTGAAAATGTGAAACGCTTTACGTACACATGCAAGCAATTATATTAATTTAAGTATTATTAATACTTACTATGATTAATATAATATTAAGATATGATTATTTCAGCACTAAAGATCCAGTTTGATTGTTCAGAGTCTTTATTTCTAATTCGTTGTATAGTTACATTATTGTTTTATAAGACACTTTGTATTGATTATTATGAATGTTTAAGACATTTATATGTTTAAAAATAATATTAAATTAAAAATTATATAATTTAATAAAAATATTAGAAATAATAACGAGTGAAAGCTTCGTATAAAAGAGTAATGAGGGATAAGTATAATAGTTACTGACTCAACCTGAGCAGACAGCGTAAAATTTCACTTGCGACTGATAATTAACGACGATTATGCAAGACCTTATGTAAATAGCTTATCTTGCGCGAACCTTTCCTTGCAGTTCATTTTCGCAAATTTAAGTGTCATAAATGGAAAAATATCTTCTCCCACTCTTTTCTCTGTAATAAATCTAATTGGTTATTATAATATCTATGACGTGCAATTATGTTACTTTCTTTCTTCCAAACTACTAGTATTTAAAGTGTAAATGTACACGTGTAACTTGTAAGAATAATTTGAGATGCGATTCTCAAAGACCTAAGAATTAAATCATTATTAATAAAATAAATGTATAATAAGTGCTCAATATCATGCAATTTTCTACTTTATATGTAAGTTTAATAAAAACTTTATTATTGTCAGTGAGATATAACAAACTACTTTAAAATTTCTTTGCATTAAACCATCAATAATAAAGTTTTTATAAAAAAGATTTAATTAAGGATTTATCTTATGCAATTAAAAATTTGTGTTATATAATTTTACACTTTGCCTTTCGTGTCCTCAAGTTGTAAGTTTCAGTTTTAAGAGTTTAATACTATATGAAGTATACTTTGTGTCGCGGGATTATCGGCTGAACGTGACATGTAGTACAGCAAGTTGAATGTAATGCTAAACAAACTTATGACGTTGGTGTAATATAACAATGCACTTTGTCGAAGTTTACCACGATTACGAACTTCTGCAATATTGCGCAATGAAGTATTTTAGTCTGAATTTGAATCTGAAGTTTCAATATTGTCTTTAGTATAGCAGATGATCAAGAAAATTGTATATTATTAAATATTATACAATATTATAATTGCTTGTCTAGAGGCACTTTATTCCTGACAAAAAAAAAACGGTATTTGAAATACCGATATTGATAATTGCAATTGACATGTTATTTCAAATAAACCGACTGACGTTTCCTCATCTTTTTGTAGCTGTCGATTCAAGCCACCATTCGTATATGATCATATATGATCAATCAGGTGGGCAAACTTTAAACTCTTTCAAGTTCCGCAACATCATACTTTTGCGCGATTTGATATTCAGTCATTAATTTTATTTCTTTATTTCAATTGATGTGAGATTTTCAGGTGTATCCTTGAAAATTACGACAGTTGCATGGCCTTTTATTTGGCTATACACTAAGCGACTGTTAACTCCATATTCTCGTTCATTTTCAAACACTTTAGATGAAGTACGACGAATCTGTTGTAAAATTTGTGGATAGAATGCGGTCGAAAGGATGTTGAGAAACGGCGTTTCACTGTTATTATCCGTCGTATCGGTCATAGAAAAAAAATTTTCAATTTAAAACGATTATATTCTGTTAATGCAATCATTCTTTCCTATATGAGCAACAATATAAAATCTTTTTCAAAGAATTCGATAATCTCAAATTTCAACAATATTACATTCTTATATCAAATCATACATTTTTATAAAAACAATATTATATTCTAATTTACGATTTGAAGATATTGTAATTTTCTATCCAATATCATTTCCTCTTAAATTAAGAAAGTTATTATTGTTGAATAATAAAAATATTTTTCTTGATTAGATCAAATTTCTTCATGTAAGAAAATTATCGGTCGGTTTAACGCTAAATAATCTTTACTTTTAGTCTTATATGTTGAAAATAAAGATATTTTCAAAATAAAAATAGTCTTTTTTCCTGTGTAGGGAAACAAGTTTAAATTTATACGAGGTTATTGCGCATCTTGACAAGAAAAGAAGGAAGAGAATGAGAAAAAGAACAGTTGCAGTTTTTATTACATTTCACCATTTATCTCGTAGCGCTTCGTATACCGGATTAGCGATAATTGCTCTCGCGGTCGTGACACTTTCGTCATTGATTTTTGCCCATGCGACGGTCGGCTTTGTAAATTTATTAACACGGAAATCCTGCTTGGAAATGTACGCTTTTTGTGCCGCCTCCGCTGTCATATGAAATAGCACCGTTGCTTTTATTGATTACGTCGTATCAAATACCGCTCTCACTCCCGAGGGATGCTTTCGCGCGCGCGCAGGTGCAAGTTGCCAGAACATCACGATGGACTTATTCAAATTTGCAACAAGTACTAGTCCGATATCCTGCGAGACATCGGAGTTCGCGAGAACTGCACGTAAATTCCGTAATGTTCTTGTTGCTCGGAGTTACCGAGTTTCCATGCGACGGACAGATGTAGCACTCAGGCTGAATGGAAGGCTGGAGATTCGGCGGCTTACAGTGACTTACTTCGGTAAGGACGTCGTGCATCTTCGTTTCTTGAAAAATGAAGATTGACATTTCGGAAAGTTGGGGAATAACAAACCAGTATACCGATAGCTTTTCACGGGACGTTGAATCTGCATTGCGACAAGTCAAAGACTTGTACACGTCAACATTATTTTCGCGCGAGCTTCGTAGGTATATTCGCGACTCTACGTAAAATCGATACACTTTTCCGATAAATATAGATCTGAGAAAAATTCTTTTCTTAGGTAGAAAACTCTCTACGTCTTTGGGATGAAATTTCACTCTAAAAGACTTGAATCTTGAAAAAAAGTAAAAATATTTTTAAGACAAAAGTGGCAGATTTTACTCTTACATGGAGCGAAAGTGTCTTTAAAAGAAGTCTTACTCTGAAAAAAGGAATGAGATTTCACTTTTTTGTAGTGAATCTCACTCCAAAAGAGTGAAAATTTGCTATTCTTGTTAAAAAATGAATAATTATCACTTTTTTTTCAAAACTGAGTCAATTTTTACTTCATAAGATTTAGTATTATTGTGATATTCACAATTTATGATAAAAGCGATTTTTTCGCAACAAAATTATTAGATCGACAGGAATATTCTTACTAAGAATATCGCAAAATACGATGGGTGCACGTGGATGGATGGTATGCGCCTGTAGAAAACGAGTTTTCGATCTTCTCTCAAATCCAATATGTCCATGTGATGGATTCCCGTGCAACCAGGAACGACCGAGTGCGGAGAAGCGAGACTAATCGTGCACCTTGTGCCAATAGTGCCGTTATTCGATTCATCGTGTATCGATAAATCTTGGCCGCCTCGGAAGTTCTTAATCCACAGACTTATCGAACTCGACGCATTATCAGGGAGACGCTCAAGGGATAGGCTTTCATCGCTTCCTCGTGATTAATTAACACTTGAGTGAATTAAGTTGTACTTCGTTGCTTATGTAATTTGCCTACCTACTCCATATTTTATATTTTGTTTCAACGATTTTCATTTATCCAGAGGCTTTTTTTCACATAAATGCAGATGGCATTCGCTGTTAATTTAAACATCGTCGTGTTGTTTCTCTTGGTTTGCAGGAATATAAAAGCTTCTGTCTCTTCAATTCAATTCAATAAGAACGTATTTTCGCAATATTTGTTTAATTTCTGCTGCGTCTCACTTAACTCACTACAGCGCTTATTTTTAATTTACGATATTCAACGAGTATATATGTCGATTTTTTTTTATTTATTAATATCCTACAAGCTAGTTTTGGATATTAATAAAGTTATTTACTTCTATAAGCTTTGCGTTGCTTGCGTAAGAGTAAATAGCTTCTAACGATGTAGCCGTGCGGGCTCTGTCGGAGCAAAATATGGTACAACGTGGGCGCGACATGGGATCGCAAAGGATGATAACTCTCTTGGGTGCGAGAACTATAATCTCAGTCTGCTTGATAACGTAAAGAGCAGACATTGAGGGAAGGTTCGGATGGCGTGCGGTGGATTAATTATCTAAATACTGGTTGCGAATGTGTATATCCGTATATAGTTCAATTATTATGCTGTAAACAGAACGGGCGCGAAGCAATTCATTCGTGGGTATCTCCGGTTGGAAATTATTCATGCTCAGATTAATCGATTCCTGTGCCGCCTAAGTGTATTATTATAGCCGCGATGCGCTTAAGACACCCCTGTATAACTCGAGAGATTCAATATTACAGCGTCGTAACTCTCTGCACCGAGATAACCGCTATATTTTACGAATAAGCGATGGAAGGAACGAACCGCCGGATATTCGTCGTGGCATCCTTTCCTTCCCGCTTTGAAAATGGCCTACGCAATCCAATCCGGAGATTGAGTGTCTGTGAGTTAAAATCACTCGTTTCTACCGCCCCGATTTCATCCGTGATCTTTTTCATTCCTTAAAGTGGCTCGAAATCTTCGATACACACGGTTATTTACAACGACAGAGAAGCGTTATAATACATTTTTTACAGCTGTCTTTGCTGCAAAGAGAGAAAAGATCAACGATCCTTTATCATCAATTTTCTATGTACTGCACTTCCGCTCTTATATTTTATTTCACGTATTTGTGTCTGTCAGTTCAGACTTTGATATTTTTCAGTAAACCGCAGAATTCAGAACTTTTAAAAAAAAGTTCCTAATTTTTCTTTCGGAAAAATTTGAAAATTTCCACTTCTGTCTCAGTTACATTTTTTATTTGAAATTTTTCGAACTTTGATATAAACGATTTCACGTATCAATTTCATAGTTGAATTCTGTTTTGTACAGCTATTTGTAAATGTTATTTACGCTTTCAAACTCGAACAAACTTAAATTCGCGAAAGGAGAAAAGTATGCGTGTAAACGCAACAGTATGAAAAGAAGTTATTTTCTCAGTAGAAAATTCTTTTTCAATAAAATTAAAGTTTGCACATTCACGTTCCTTGGCACGTATATATATGCATTCGTTCTGAATATCGTGTACATAATATACTGTACGCGCGTCTGTGTAAAAAGCTATCAGACTCGAACTAGTTTTAATGCGGAAAATGTAATATGGGGAAAGGGCGTCGTACAGAGAGAGTTCTCGCGATTTTCTTTTTCGATATCGAGAGTTTTCTCTCCGATCTCACGATACGTCTACGAGCTCTCACTCTCTTCAATCGTCCCGTGAGATGGATTTAGACGAACTCAAACGCTTCCTGTTCCTTGTTCATGGAACACGGGGCATTGATCGTCCGCCGAGCTCGGAGAGAAAAGTGATATTCGTGGAGAAAACGTTCCTTTCAAGCGATGCCGATATAAAGAATTTCTCTGATAACAGAACACACGGAAGAGTGTCTTTCATCGTTGCTCACATGCAGCTTTTGACGCGTGATGAGTGATGCTGTGACGAGCATTTCGTCCCTTCTTGCATTTCATCCGTTCTCTCTTCTCCATTCTGCTTCTTTATCTCTATGTATATTCCACTGGCAAACTTGATGAGAAATTCTATGAGCATGATAGTGCAGCTGTAAACGCGGCGCAACGCAGTCTTTTACATTGACGGCAGTTTACATCGTGTCTGCTTCGTTTTTTTCGCCTACAACAACCTCGCTTCTTGTCGCCTAATGCATATTTTATTGCGCTCTTGTAGTTTTCAGAATATTAACCGACATAACTACAATTTTATCTCATGTGCACTTTCGTTAGTGGAAATTAACAAGCCCAATGGATGTTTTTCACGGTACTTAACTTTAACCAAATTTTTTTGACTTAAGAAGATATGGGTTACATCTCAAAACATTACGATAAATATAAAAATTGCATAAATTGTTTCATTATTACATGAATATCTGTGTAAAATTTGAGCACAAATATTTTTTTAATTTACAAGTTATTTTATTTTATTTTTTTTTTGTTAATTGATAATAATTCTTATGTAAAATCGCGTTTTGTACTTAATATTTATTTGAAAATTTGATGAGAAAGTAGCATTAACCCTTATCTTACTAAGGGGAAAGATCGCAAGTTACCGAGCAATTCCTGTTCGTGTAAGTTTCTTTGCGTCTTTCGGCAATTATAAATATTACACTACATTTTATTATTTTTCAAAATGAAATGCCAATATTTATTCTAGAAGGTTGAAAGTATGTTGGTGAATTTTTAGAGATTTTTTTGAATTTTGAATTGGCGAAAAAAATGGATTTTAGGATTTTTAATATAGATGAGGCATCAAATTATACTTAGTAGGGTAAGGGTTAAGAACTAATTCAAATTTTAAATTGCATTTACGGGCTAATATCATTAAAATGTTTTAAATGATATTGGTTGATATCACAGTTTATTTTGGCTGATTGTTTAACTTTTGATTGGTATAACCAAAATATTGTTAACTATTGTTGATTTATTTTTAACTACAGATAAGCAGCTTCACTATTTCTTCTTGAAATTTTACTTTTCTTTATAAAATGTCTTTTGTATGTTATGAAAAGATTAATTTTTTCTTGTGTCCTTTGCATCGATGAAAAACAAAGTTTGGAAAAGTAGTTAACGAATATTATGGGATAAATTTTTACTAGATACAATTAATATAGCGTGCCGAGTTGCTTTAATCGATCGCGTTGTATAGGCGAGTAAATATTTCCCAGAATGTGATGCGAGTTTCTCCTTCATTCGCATGTTATGCGAAGGAATTTGTACAGCAAATATTTTTCATGTTTGCGTTGCCTTAATTATTGAAGAATTTGTGCATGATGTACATTATGGAATGATACACTTAAAGATATTACGAATACAATCATAAATGCAATGAAAAGGGTATTATTTCAGTAATTTTCTGAGCATTTTTTACGGAGACTTAAATTCCAAGAAACAAATAAATCTCGAAATTTAACAAAAATCGCGTTAATGGAAATTTTAATACTATTAATATGTATGTATTCTTAGAATTAGTTTATATATATGTATAATAATCAAAACTGTTTGATGAGCATTATGAGCGTTAAATTATTATTTATATTATACATGTTATGCATATTCTCTACAAATTTATTCAGTTTATCATTGGAACATTTATCGCATAATACACATAATGTCCATAATTAATACTGAATAATTATTTTAACGAAACAACATGAATATATTTAAGCAATGCAGCATAAACACTTTAATTGTATTCACAGAATATCGAGCTTATTGTTGATGTCCACTGCAAATAAGTTTTTGAAAAAAGCTCTTGTTATCTCTCGTTGATGATAATTTTGATGTTATGTAAGAAAAACTTGAAATAATCGAGAAAGCTCGGCTAGATGGAGACAAAGACGTGTTCTTTGTACCGCTCTATGGGTAACTCATGAAAAGCTCTCCCAGCTTGCGCAAGCTTCGCAAGCACTGTCCTGTATTATCGGTAGAAGTCCTCTTTACCTACCTGTGGGATCTTATCACATAAGAGATTTACAGTTACTCATCTAATAGCACCAAATATATTCGACTGTATTTTTTTATCAACAGTAAGTGAAGCTTTTTGTATAAACATTCCTTTTATAAATTGGGTTATATAATAAAAAAGTTTTTTGATTACTATAGATATAAATAGAAATATTAAAATTAAATTTTTATTTTTTATACAAATAACACATTTTATATGAAAAGTCATATATCAGTGGAGCAAAATTGATACAAGAGGACGCTACAGAAAAGTACGCGAGCTTTTTATAACTCCTATTATTTCATGTTCATCTAAAAATATAAGAAATAACAATTCTGAAAAGTTTAACGAGCCATTATGTTATAATAAATAATATTAAATTAATAATATAAAAATATTTTTAAAAATATATAAAAACTATAAACGATTTGTTGTTTATTTTAGGCAATATATTATATGTGATACTCTATATAATATTATATATAAACATAATATAATATATAATATAATATATAATATTATATATAATATATAAACAGCTGAAATATGTCTAAAAAAAAAAAAAATATTGTAACTTTGGATTTTAAAAAAATATTGTAACCTTAAACTTTAGTTACGAATTGAATATTTTAAACTGTAAAAATGATTACAAACCCTATAAAATAAAATCAATAAAATAAAATCAAGTTAAAAAGGAAATTAATTTAAACAATTATGTTACAAATCTCTTATACTTTGTTTTAACTAATCTATAGGTTTACAAATTCTTTATATTCTTTAATATTTATTCTTTAATATTTATTAATTTTATTTTTTATAAAACTTATTTTTACCAATTTTTTCTCTGTGTTTAATATCTTATTTACAATATCTATATTTTTATTTTGATATTTTATTTTGAATTTAATATAAATGTAAAAGAGGAAAAAGCATTGTATTTTTTTCAACGAATAACTAAATACAGTATTTTGTAATATAGTAATATATAAATTTTTCATGAAATAGAATAATAAATTTGTTGTTTTTTAAAATTATAAAAATTCTATTTAATTTAATAACCTACTTTGCGGGTGCGTTTTGATGTACCACGCGCCGTATTGCACGCAGCTTTATTTCTTCTTTTTTCCGCATAGAGATAATTATTTTTACAAAAATGGCTACTCATACACAGTTAATATATTATATACAATTAATTTATATTATGAGGTTCACGAGAGGTTCTCACATGTTCTAACATAGTTCTGTAGATATTCGTATAAGAATAGTAATTTGCATGCCCGTTTGACTTTGCCTGCCTTGTCTAAAGCGGCTATAATTGCACGCAGAATCGTCGATTCAAGTTTATGAGCGATTCTATCGAGGGGCCTCTAGAGAAGCTAATTGGCCGGTCAGACCTTTACCATAAGCCCGTATCCATAGTTGCGACAATGCAATTTACATATACGTCGTAGTCCCTTCGCCATTGAAACCTCAATTCTATCCAGGAAACGAAGGATCTCTCCTTTTGAGGGGATCGAAGTTAGTTAGGAATATTTGTTACGAATATTCGAGTGTCATTTATCACATAAATCATTTATCACATAAATATCATATAAAAGTTTGTCAAATGAAAAATAAAGAAAACATTTTAAATAAGAGAAAAAAAAATTATAGATTTTAATAATCAAAAAAGGTTACATTAATATTTAGTCTAAATTTCTTGCTGTTAAAAATTACCGTATAATGTATAAAAATGCAAATAGACAAGTTCTATTTTCAATAGTTGTATGGCACATTTAAGCATAAGTATTTCTTAGTTATATATTCTTATGATTTCTTCGCATATTTTATACGATATATAAAAATTCTATTAACAAATAACACGTTGAATGCCATGAGAATTATTGTTGAAGCTATGAAGTGTGTATTTGTGTATTGTATTTTCCAGTATTTGGCTGAAATATTTATAGAGATAGTTCTGTTTTAGAGACAGTTTATTGCGAATTTACTGCTAAGGCCAATGACCCGATAATACCAAAGTAATACCATCGTAAAAATCTAATGCGCGATTTATTATTACGGGACGAAACCGTACGGCGTGTTTTATCACTTCGGACCGCTTTTTCTGTGCTAGTAAGCTCTGTCAGAGCACACTTTTGCCAGACGTAAAGATAGAATCCCTGAGGTACCTTCTGATCTATCTTCCACCAACAGTTCTTCCTGACTTTCCCCCACATAACTCCTTCGCTGATCTTATTTCTTATTCTATCCGCCACACGGAAAAATTTTTCTGTTTTGGACTTCTTATTTCATTGTAACATTCGCGTTCTTTGCCAGAAGAATTGGAAAATCTTCTTAAAAGAGAAAGTTTATAAATTTAGTTCCACTATATATACATTGAATATTCGGATTTGTGAAGGAAATCGAAACTAATATTTACGTAATAATAAATCTGTTCGCATTGCAGATATTTTTTGCATTTAGCATCTTCGCTTTTTCTCTCTTCAACGCTCGAATATATATTTACCTCATTTTAAGTGCAAAAATTTTAAGGGATTTCAAGCAAAGCATACAAACTTAATGAAAAGGGATTTTATCCCTTAGGGAACGTCGATGATCTCAAGATTACCATAAAATCGTCAAATATTTTTTTTCATATGGAACGCACGGAATCTCGAAACTTTTAACGAGCATGACGACGATGTCTCTTTATACACGTTTGCTTACATCGCCCTGAAAGCGTGTTCGGTTAATAGCAGACCCTTTGCAAAAAAGTCGATTGAAGGTTCCTAATTGCGGATATATATTTGTAACGAAGAGTTCTTCCTAATAGAATTCTATTATTTGGTAATTATTTGGATGCAACGAGATCAGATAATCTTTTGTGATACTTCCGCTATACATCTTCGATAAAAATATTAGCTTTTATAAGAATTTTCATTAAATTGGAGCAATTCAGAACTTCGCACACGTTTGCGAATAAAAGGTACCTCAATCTCGCTCGCTCTCTCGAGGGTCGAGAAACGGTTATTATCATGGTTATCTTGAATATTCCGCCTATGCATGCAGCTTTTTTCTTGACACAAGATGACCTCAAGATAAAGTCTCCAACTTCTTGTTCTTGAATCATTACGATTCATCTGTTGTTAAGAAAATAAACTGTGTGTTTCGCGATATATCTATTAATGTATTTATAATTGCAATTTTTTTAAGAATGAATCATCTTGGGAGACTCAAAATGAAGTCATCTTTTTCTTAAAGAGAAACTAATATTTAGTTAAAAAATGAAACAATTATTCAAAAAGAAAAGAAGTATGTATATATATATACACACACACATATATATATATATATATATATATATGTGTGTGTATATACACTGAAAATAAAAACAAAATAAAAAGTAAAAACGAAATAGAAAGTATAAATGTTTTTAATCAGATCACTTTCCATACAGATACTTTTGATATAAAAGAAAAAAAAATAATGTAATTACAATTTTAACAAATGTGTCTAATTTTATTATTTTAATTTTAATTTATAACAACAAACATAATACATTTGTTACAAGTGAATACAAGTGATAGACTAATAAAAGACTTTGATACTCTTACGATAAGATTAATCTATTCTGAAAAGCTTTGTAACTGGAAGTTTTTGTTCAAAGCATTCTCTCTCTCGTTTTTACGATGCTCGCCTATTTATATTTAAAAAAAACTGCTTCTGTGATCTATTCGTCTCGGTCGCGTCCTTCCTGCTTGACGTGAGCGTGTGAGAGCTTTCCCTTGAGAATCTGCGGTATAATAACGTTGACACAGCCGACGTAGCGCACTAAATAGGCTCCCGCCGCCCTCTCATTTCATCCCCATTCTCATTCTCATATTTCGCGCTTTCGCTTACATTTCTCCATGGTCTGCTCAAGACGTCATGCCATAAATCCATCTCCCACGATGTATATTTCTCGCGGTTTACGTGCATTATTACGATTCCTACGCCCGCTACGTAGTTCCGCTTCCGTATTAGTCGGTACGCGATCAGCAAGTCGTTTTAGACGTTACATGTTTTCAAGAGTTATGTGCTGTCAGTCAAGTCAGTCAGCCAGACTGCATTCGAATTTTTTCTGAACGTTTGATCAGTTCGAGCTGTTAAAAATCTTATCGTGTATTTTATTCATTGATTTTATATATCTTGTATATAATCGACTGAAATACAAGAGAAAAGATGTCAGTCTTTTTTTCCGTCAGTCATTGTCTTCTAAGTAAAATGCTTCTTCTTTTTTCTATGATAAATGTATGTAGCGTATAAATGTCTTCTATATTTCTCTCTTGCCAGGTACTTCGAATTCACCTTGAGTAGCGTATAATCATACTCTTATCCACTCAAATTTCCAAAATTGATATATTTGCTCCTTTTAAAGTGCTTTGCCATTCAAGGAAGAGGACACCGTCAATAATAGTGTTGTGACAATCGTATTCGGTAACATTCATGTAACGGAATAAAATGGATACTAAATTACAAATGTTCAATTTAAATGAGAAAGGATGTTTCTCTCTGTAAGAGAAATTTAATATCCTTCGACAACCACCACACGGTGTTTCTATTATCGCTCTTTCCGGCTCCTGGAGGGTGCTGTATCATTTTACACCATCCTTCAGCTGGTGATTCCACGGAGTAAACGTGGGGTGCCGCGCGGGATCAATCTTACAGCAAGAACAATGGAGGCGTCGTATGCATTGACGAAAGTCTTCTGTCAACCCTTTGTAGATCCAATGTGATTCCTGTAACGTCGGCGACGACAACGGCGCGATGAAGCGAGGGCTGAGAGTGGTTCCCAACGTCATTCCACCGAGAGAGGAGGGGGGTGGATGATGCTGTGACTCTTAATGGAGACGCTTTCGTTCGTGGCAACGCGCTGTCGTCCTCGCTACCAAGGCTATTTACGACCATTTATTTAATTGATTCGTCAAAGTCTACGCGACTAATGCGTTGCGATGAAAAGATGCTATTCTTTCGCCCCTTGCCCAGGATATTTTGAATAGTTTTAAGAATTTATCGAGTGCTATACAAAAAACGCAAGTTTTTTTTTAGAATGCGAGAAGCTTTTGGAAAATTCTTCTAAGGAATTAAGTCTCGTATCACTTTTATATAAATAAAATAATAATAATAATCAATAATAAGTTAATGAAGCTACACGGAAAAAAAATGTTTGGTTGAATTAACTGGAATTTTGATGGAAAATGAATGATCCAGAATTTTGATTAAGTCTAGATTTATGATTAAATATATTAATAATAACTAAATGTTGGTTATTTCAACTAGAATATTTTAATAGATTAACCAGAAATCTTGTAGATTTAACTAGAGTTCTGGATCATTCATTTTTCATCAGAATTTTAGTTAATTCCCTCAAATTTTTTTTCTGTGTACAAACACATTAAATAATAAGTAAAGAAAAAAATCAATGTAATCGAGGCTATCTTGATACTTAAAATATATATAAATTCTAAATACATTCTTCCAGTTACATAAATACTGTCGCTTACTGTTGAATAAAACGCAATCATAATAAAACTGTATAAAAATATATTAAGTACCAAGATTTAACCGTGATCATGTTAATCTTTACTTATTTGATTAAAATAATAATCCACGATTATGATTTAATTAAATAAAAAAATATTTAATTTAAATGATAGTTAAAGGCATTCATTGAGATCGCAGATTGTTTCTTATGAAGCTGCTGCGACACAGGTGTGCCTGGCTTCGATTCGTTTTCATGGCGAATTTAAGGATATTGGTATCAATCCGCGGAAAACCAGTTTACGAACTACTCTATCCCGCTCTAACATGATCATGTTAAAATTCGATAAAGCTCTGCAAATTCGATAAAAAAGAATTCGTGTAGGATTCGGTAGTAGAATCTTTCTTTTGTCTTCTATTCGTTTGTAATGCCAGGACGTTCCGTAAAAGGCTGAAAGCTGCAACAAAGAATTCTCCCGAAAGATTTCGATTCGACAGAATCATGAGATTCGTGTACGTATATCCCTCTCGTCATACATATGTATGTCCGATACATATATACGTCGCCATTGCCGAAGTTCTCAAGGAAAGTTTCGGAGCCCCGGACGAGACGACGGAAACCGTCGGCGAATTACCAACGTAGATGGACTCTCTGGAGGTCGTCCGAACGCGCGGCTACTGTTCACTCGCCACCAACTTGCGGCTGGACAGAATCGGATCTCCCGCCGTGACGGACGACGTTGTCGCATCTTGAAATTCAAAGCGTTTTATCTGCAACGCTCTCGACAGACAGAGGGATGCAAGGGTGAAACCGCAGACGGAAATATCACCCGACCTTGCGCCTCCTCATGCGAGGATAACGTCACGATTTCAGGGTGTGAATTTAGCGGTTAGAAACGTGATTCTACTTTACTATTGAGAATAGGGTAGAGCTGAATCAGATCAATATCTCTTTATTAGTAAAAATATAATCAATAATTTTTTTTTTATTAAGTTTATAAATTCTTAAGCTTTACAACTGTGACTTGGGTTTTATATAATAAAATGATATATAAACATAATATTTTTATTATACAATGAAAAATCAAGAAATGCATGAGAAGAATAGTTTTGTTAAAGTTGTTATATCTAAAAATTTAGATATACAGATTTGAAAATAATGTTATTATCGAAGTAATTACCTAGGAATCTTAAGCATGCTGAACAATATTACAAAAAGTTTTGACATTTTTAGCAATTATTTTGAGTGTTCATAATTATTTTGATGGTCTAACAAAATTATTTTCAGATCTGCATCTAGCTAAATTTTTAAATACATCAACAAAACCATTTGTTCCATGAAGGAATTATCCGATTCGTTCAGAAATTGAAGTGCATCATCAGTTTATTAGCTATATAGCAAATCATACACATCATAAAATATAAAATCATAATTCCAAAAAAATTACAAATTTTGTAACAATTCGAGCCAATCCTCGAATATTTCGATTAACTTTCATGCCGCAGCTCGACAAAAAATAAATATTTATCGAAATGTTCACGGCTCGAGTTTCGGCTCGATAATTTGGATGCATCCTAAAAATCTTTATAATTTGCATAAATTTCAATATACATATAAGAATTAACGTTTTTTTCGTTATAAAGTTACAGAATTCGTGATTTTTTAAAATTATGATTTTATTTGAGAGACAAAATTTTTTCGTGCGTTTACATCTTCGCGCTTGTATTGTCGACTGACACTGAATCACACAATACAGAACTGTTATCTATTGTTTCCACTGAAAAGAGAAGCGCGCGGAAATAAATAATACGATAAAACAGCTCGTTTGAAAAAAAAAAAACTAATAAATCTAACGACGACTCTCGACTCGAATTGTCTTGAAACTTATATTATATTGATCTGATTTATCCTGTAATCTGATTTATCTCGGTATTTATCCTATTTAATTGAGAAATAGTAATTACATTCTGCATTGAAACAGCCTTAAAATTATCACTATATACCAAAACAAAATTGATTTTGCGACGTTAATTTTATTGGTTTTATTTGCATTTGTTGCAAATAGTAATACTTTTTAAAATATCTATATGTAGTAATGAAACATATTTTTTTTATATCAATTATTTCTATTATCTTATTTAAACATATATTTATAAAAAATGTTTTATTTAGATACAAAGTTAATTTCTTCTTGTTTCTTTGTAACAGCACGCATTTGTTTCTCGCGTAAACGTTGGAAATAAGTTCGACGTAATAATGGGTATTCGTTGTGTCCAACGTATCCTTTTCTACTGTATGTAGTAAGGTAATCCCTGAGTCAGACTGACTGAGCACCGCCGTGCCGCACCAGAGCGCTTGACGTCGCGTTCACCTGTAAATCATGGCGAAAACTGCTGGTGGTACCAACAAGGACAGCCACTTTTCAAAAGAGGTCTCTACATCAAGTTCGTGCGCACAGAACCACACCGAGCTCGTATATTATCTCTCAATGTTGCACAGCCACGCACCTCTCACGCGCTTCCCATTTTTCCAGCAGTCCAGAAGTGGATATCGAGGCGCTGGATTTTACCACCGGCGATAGTAGCTCCCGGGGATTTCGAGGGTAGTAAAGGAGATCTCAAAAAGAACTTCGATGAAATGACTCGTTAGATTGACAGGCGATAAAAATAGAAATATAGAGATCGTTTCGTGGTTATCACTTTCGAAAGTAAAACGTTGATCGGACGCTGCGACAATATTTGAAAATCCGACGTGATATATAACATTAATGTAGAACGTTACGAATTCTTACATTCTTATATTCATATTATCTACAAAATATTTTTAATATGTGACAGCATATTTTAATATAATTCAAAATATTTTATTTTCACGTCGGTAATTTTATATATTAGTTGCTATATAGAATGATAAATTTATATGTAATATATATTACTGCTTTAAAAAATGCAATAGACAAGATAAATTGAAGAAATCGAATGATTTTAACATTTAGTTAATTAAGTAAAGAAATAACACAAAGTATTAGGTTTTATATTTAAGTATTGCAAATATTAGATAATAACGATGATCGAACGAACAATTTTACGTCATATAAGAGACGTTTCATTAGGACGATAAGTTTTTACTTTAGTGCTATACTCTCTTTATTGCAATTAAGGAAAGGAGATTGCAGCCAAGAGGATGAGTACTAACTGGGGGGAAATAAGGAAGGTTGTTTAGCACATACAAGAGGGTGCCGCGTTGAAAGACCAAGCTTTAGGTACAGCTTAACGTCGATAGGGATCCTAACACCTGGGTATGCCATTAAAAAGTTCTTTTTTTCTACATCATCGTAACCGTATCTAACTTCTTCCGATACTTTAGCGAACTCAAAAGAACCCGTCGCGAAGGATTCTCGCGTGCTTGTTTGTCTGCAACAAGATTCCGAGTGTTCTTATGGAGACGATTACATGTATGTGTGAGCGATTTCGTGGTGAAACTGAAATGGAAAAGTAAAAGGTTCCATTTCCGCAATTCTTTCATGGGGACGATTATCATGAAAGTTTATGATGTGTTCCGGCGAGAGGAAAAGAACAATGAAAATTGCTAAAAGCTGACGTATAGCTTTATGTATCTTTTTAAATCAGATTTGCTTGCACTTAGTGATTGATTTTGTGTACCGTTGATAAAACTTCGCATATGTTCGGTGGATTTTCTGGGATTAGAATTGATAGTGAGTGGATATTAAAATAGCCTATTAATATGAGGCTCACGCATCAGTCGTTGGTCATCGACACAGCCGGTGGTGACGTTCGACCCTTTAATTATCGCTGATAAATCATTGTGCTATATCGCCCCTTCTGCTTGGTTAGTTTTATTCTTTTTTGCTTTTGTAAACAAATACCGTAATTAAGAAAGTTCTTTATCGGGAAAAACGATTTTGCTGAAGTATCTAAAAATGTATTTAGAAATTTAGCTACACTCTGTTAAATTTATAATGTCAAATTATAACCTATAATTTGAGTTATTTTTAATCATTTATATAGATCCTTAGATACTGCTATTATCTAAGGTTGGAAAAGTTATTTTGTAAAAATAACTAGTTACAGTTACAGTTTTTTTTCTTTTAAAAGTAACTAGTTACGGTTCCAAGTATCGAGACTAAAAATGAACAGTTATAGTTACTAAAAAAGTAACTTTTCAGTCTTATCATAACAGAAAAAATATGAGTGCCATCGATATCATTAGGGCTATCAAAGAAAAAAATAATTTACGTTTACAATTTGCTGACCAATCAAAAAATACTTCGGAGCATTTATAGGAGACCGTATTCTTAAAATAAAGTATTCAATTTTTAACTGATCACATTAAATTATCAAATAAGTTTAAAATGTAAAGTAACTGTAGAAGTAACTGTTAAATTAATTACTAGTTGCTGGAAGAAATGTAATTAAGTTATTACAGATAGAAAAAAGAAATTAAGTTAAGTGAAGAAAGATAACTGTAATTGTAACTTAGTTATAAGTAACTAAAGTTATTTCCCAATCCTGCTATTATCTAATATATTATTAATTTGACTAAAACAATGGAATTAAATAATTTAATTGAAGAAAATATATTAACTTAATTTATTATTTACTGAATGTGTTAATATAAACAATGTTTACTTTAAAATTAATAAAAAGAAATTAATAAAAATAAAACAGAATTGATTTACAGTTTAACATGGAAATTAAAAATAATAAAATGTTATTTAATTCAAGGAATTAGAACCTAACTCAAGGAATTATTATCTATTCCTTTCACATCTAACAGTGTATGCGGAAATTTCAAGCATGATAAACAATGCTGCAAAATGCTTTTGATATTCTACTAGCAATTAATTAGAACATAATTATTTTGATCATCCAACAAAGATTTGTGTCCAGTTACATTATTAGATACTTCAGTAAAACCTTCACGTTCTTCTTAATGCTGCTTTTTAGTGATCGATTTTTTGACTAATGCACACTTCTCAGATTTATTCTGAGTGTGTGTGAGACAAAAAGCGTTAAAATATTTACAGTAATAATACTGACATACGATTTTTGCTATTTATTTATGATGTTTTCATTTGTTTGACATAAAATAAGCCTCCATTAGAGAATAATTTCTTTTTTGAAGTCTCGGAAAAAATACACCGATGGCCAGCGAGAAGGCTATTTTGGCACGTATTATCTCACGCTGATTCACCCTGACGTTCAACCGTTACGCTGTTTGGAAAAGAAACGCGACGGGTATTTTCTACCCTACCGATGTCTCGTCCGTTTTTCGCGCGCGTTTCCTGCGAGTGCGTATTTATTCGTGCATGCGCCCGATGATGGGCGAGTGCGTATTGTTGCGAAATTATCACGGCATTGTCATGCGCGACTCGATTTATTTTGTCTATTCGGCGGAAAAGTGCTTTCATTTGACGCGACCGGCAGAAAGGGAGAAGCACGTCAAAATCATGGAGAAAGAGAAATGGATGGAAAATGTCATGAAACGAACAGAGACGCGCGGACGAGCGCGATGCTCGCCCCAGGCGTTCTCTACGACAAAAGCTCTTAATTCGACAATGCGTCCGTTGAAAAGGGACAATAGTCGACTTTCAGTAAATAACGATTCCTTCGATTCTTCTAACACCAATCTTCCATTCCGCTTTCGCAAATGTCGTTCCATATTGAAATATCAAACACTATGATTTTAATCGCGTAAAAATGACACTAACATGTTTCATGAGACAGAATCGTTTGGCAACGTTAGACTGAACTGCACGGAGAAAAATAATTGAGAGATAGATATCTTACAAGACTAGTAAAAATATTCTGGCTATTTTTACTGAATTTGTGATAAATTTTATTTAAAAGTAAAAATATCGGAGATTTAAGATAAAAAGTATATTATGATTATAGTACATCATTTCAAGTGACTATTATTTTATAGTAAAATAAATCATATTTTTAGTAAAGCACATTATATAGTAAAGTAAATTGTACTATTTGCAAGATTTACGAGCACAAACAACTTTCAGAACTTTTATACATGTATATATTTATTTTACTATACAGTAAAATAAATTTTATCAATGTTAAGAAAAAATTTTTGTCGATAAAGTAAAAATGATTATCATACGACAATCTCATTTATTAGAAATGTAAAGAAAATTTTACATAAGGCACGTATCCCTATATAAACTTGATAATTCCATAAAGTTTACTAGAATTTTAGTGTATAATATTGTGTACATTTTTCTCCGTGTGTGATTTTTAAATAATTGAACATTCCTGTATTGCGGTTTCTAAAATTTTGCTGAATTGTCGATAATTGCGATTCTTGTATTGCGGTTTCTAAGATTTTATCGAATCCCCGAGGTAATTAAGGAGGGGAAAATTAGGATTTTTTTGTTAAGATTGCTCAGCGTCGGAGAACGTGATTCGAGCGAGTGAGTGGGCGAAACGACGAAGAATTCGAAATCGGATTAGCGAGAGCGATGGGACGCTCGATTTCGTTCCCGTCTGTTTCGACGCTTTCATTTTTCCGTCCCTCCGAGAGTCAGATATTTGCATTACAAATACACCTTCACCGGGGTTTTTCTCGTTTCATTAAATTCGCTTTTTTCTCGAGACGTAGACCTCTTCCTCTTCGGCCTGTCTTTCCACCGTCATGAATGTACTCTCGCATTCATCCCCATTCTAGCGCGAAAGGGTTGTATTAAGAATTTTAATACCGCGGGAAAAAGTTTGTCGCCACCGAACACAGAAATCGTTTGTTCCACGGACGTGTCCTGAAATATAAAATATCATAGCGTTAATTATTAGTCGACGAATACTGGAAAGTTTCTCTGTGATCGTTTCTGCTTATTAATGATTGCTTTTCTGAAAAGTTGTCATCTATATGATGATAATTACTCTTAATGTATAGATTGAATAGATTGAAGAGATGAATAGATTAAATAAAAGAATGAATAGATTGTCTTGTAAATCATGAAGTAAGTATTAATAATATCAATTTTTAATAATTTTTTAATATTATTTTTAATGAAAAAAATTTTAATGTAACGAATAATATTTAAAATTTAAACGCTTTACGATTTTCTAAGAAATCGGCACTATTTAAATTTATTAGCGATTAATTTATCGTTATAACAGAAAAATCATTTGACTTCCATTATCTTGAATTTATCTTCATTTATAATTCCATTATCTTCCGTTCTTTTCAAAAGTATAATATATAACAATTTTTTAATTTATTTATTCGTTTTATTAATTCGTCGAAATTGATAGTAGATTTATCGGACTCACTTCAATCTCTTTGTCAAAAATGTCAAACAATATTCTTTTATGTTACATCTATAAATTTAGATTATTTTGATTAAAATACATTTATAATTAGTATTTATTCTCTTTATGCAAGTTTTATCATTGTAATTTCTTGAAATTACTACCTTTTAATTGACATAAATTAAATGAGTTTTACAAACCCAGCATCCTTGATTGTATTACAAATTTCAGCTTCAGAAGATTAATTAGAAACGAGTTAAAGAACATTTTAGCGAATGATGTTTTCAGTGTTACGTATAATCTTCCTTGCGCTTATATTCTGATGTGCTACGATTCCCACACTGGATTTCCGTCTGATGGATGTTTACTCCTCGCAAATCTTTATTTCTCGAGTTCGCTTGGATGATAATCATGTACGTGCCGCGCGATCAGATGCTCCGATCAGAAACGGTTACACGGATTTGTTCGTTACATTGACGTCCCGGTAGTTATATCCTGACGAAATTGAGATACGATGGTCGGCTCTCCCACGCGATCGGCGTGCAACGCTAACGTGAATTATGGAGCTCGCGTGCCATGCGATACGCAGACGGCAGTCGAAAGATACGAACGCCGTCATTTTTTGGCGTGAGGTATTTACGTGGGAACACGATCTTCCCAAATCCCCTGCGCTATCGATATATTTTATGAGCATACACGCGATGATCTATAATCGTGCTGCAGATCGAGACATATCTCGAGAGAAACACATCTCACTAGAAAGAGAGAGAGAGAGAGGGAGGGGAAAGAGAGAGAGAGAGGAGAGAGAGAGAGAGAGAGAGAGAGAGAGGTCGGATACTTTCTTGATACCACATAATTTTTACAATGTTTTTTCGACAAGACAAATTTCTATTTTGGTTTTACTTCCTAATCTGCTTTTAAAAAAAATATACAATAAAACATTACATAAAAATCCGATATTTAATTATAACATAAGAGGTACTTTAGATCTACCGAGTCATCATTTATCAAGAAATTTTTTAATTAATTTGAAGTTAATTTTTTTTCAACAAAAGCATTGAGAGACCATTAGCTTTTAAGTTGCGCAGTTCAAAAGATTTGTTGAAAATTAAGTTAAGAGCGTGGAAAATATAGTAATAAAATTTTATCCTTTATTAAATTTTAAATCGACCTGATTCTCTTTTTCTCTTTTTCTTGAAGGCTTGCAATTTGAGTTTACAATTGGTTACAAAAGTATTTAATATTAAAAATCGAAAGATAATAATTTTTTAATTCTTTCTTTTCTTTTAGAAAAATTTGACTTTAAACTAAAATAAAATTATGTAACAAATTAAAAGATAAATTGTTAAATTTTTAGAATGTACATAGTGACAACGAAATGTGTTATATTCCTATCGTTTTATTCCTAAATATTACGTCCTAAAAACTTATAGCTGAAAAAATGTTACAGATCCGAGATCTTATATAAAGTCTCGTGCCTACATCTAGTCTGCAATGTTGTCTTAATTAAAGTTGGCTGACTTCTGGCTTGTTGCGTCTTTCGCGCCACTCATCAGGTTCGTCCCCAGGGGTGCAATTTACTCGCATCTTCTCCTTTCATCCCTTCACTCAATCCCACGAAGCAGCCGGTTTTAACTTGTCGTGTCTGCATTTATTCCACCTAGCTTCTTAAATACATGGTGACGAGGTGCCGTCTTATTTTACATCATCTAACGCTGATCGGCTTATTAATTTATGCGAGAGAGGTTTTAATGAGGAGAAAAGGCCATTAACTTTCGTCTGATAATCGCCCCTTATCCATCATCAACTTTTCCTTTCGCGTTTCTGTTTTACATAGAAATAACAAATATGTATATTAATGCGGTGTCACGATTTTTTGATTTATTGAAGTAGAAAGCGGACATCTTTTTTTATCATAAATTTAATATGTTTCCTTAATTGTTTTTATTTATTACGAAAAAAATATGAGATCGCACGTGAAAGTATTTACATTCTAAGAAACAACGAAGCAAAGCCGAACACGCATAAAACAAATTTAAATTTTTTATAATATACAATCGCGCGAAATAAATTTATGTGCATGAATTAGAAGTAGCAGATGTTTCAAAACAAAATCAGTTACAATAAAGTATCGTCTTTAAGGTGCGCAATCTCTTTGTAAATTGTTTAATTAAAAATCAGCAAATAATCCGAAATGCAATTAGAGAAGGTAAAGGGTAGCTATCGTGGAGTTAGGCATTGTCTTGAATAAGAATCACCCCGATTGTTTCTGAGCATAATTTGAAATGGCATTCCCTTTTTGTACGATTATAAACCTAAGTCTGATGTAGTATCCTCTTTAAGACATTCGCTGGTCAAAGGTCCTTCTTGGTCTTTACTATGTAAAACAGTCCCTGCATCCCTTTGTCCGTCGGAACAGTATCGAACGTTAAAGTTCTGACCAAACGAGATGACAGGCCGCTCGCATTGTATACGGACAAGAATTTCTTCGCGACACGATCCGTTCGATATTTATTTAGTAGAAACGAAGGCGTACTTCACCCATGGGACCGTCTCAGATTTTCATAGCGTAAGAAATAGATTT
>Ga0157363_1000933_pt1 | contig 23401 bp, 22 predicted proteins | sample AttsexASBM1_FD_111477 | JGI IMG/M metagenome (GOLD analysis project Ga0157363, IMG submission 111477) | Fungus gardens microbial communities from leaf cutter ant in Ribeirão Preto, State of São Paulo, Brazil - Atta sexdens ASBM1 | ecosystem: Host-associated > Fungi > Mycelium > Unclassified ... | reverse complement strand
CTATAATAAATACATGAAGAAAAAAATATATTTATTTTAATAAATATTTGTTCGAATAATGCCAGTTGAATATTTACTAAGTAAACGCATATTTATTTGGATAAAACTTTTATTTAGTACAAAAAACATTAATTTGATTTAATAACTATTATATATTTTCATTTAGTAAATAAATATTACATTAGTATAATACTATTCAAACAATTCTTTATTAAAATTTAGTAAATTTTTTCTCATTGTAGGAACATTAAATATATACACTAAAAAAGAATCTAATGATAGTCTATCAAACTTAAGTAAAATAATTCCTATTAAATGTTAAATTGATTTAACCAAAAATAATTTTACTTTCCCTAAATATTCTTTTCCTAAATATTTAGTAAGTATTACCAAACAGTTGATTATATTTGATAATACATAATTACAAATATTTATAGAAAAGTAAAATTATTTTTGGTTATATTATATTAACCGAATATTTGATTGGAATTATTTCATTCCACATATACTAACTATTATACTATTCAGATTCTGTTTTCAGTGTGTAGAAACTTTATAATGAAGATCTTAAAATACACAAACTGGAGACTCTATAATAGATCTGACCGCGAGATGATAAACTTTTTATTGACCCATCGTTTTTGTCAACTTCAATAAGCTAGAATAAAAGAGTATAAATTGGAATGAGATAGCATGTATAAAAAGATATAGTATATATGTATATCCTTTTTTCTTATGACAAAATTATTCGTGGCCTCTATTATAGAGTCTACTCCACTCTATTATAGAGTCTCTAACATACACCAATCCCAACATTGGGATTCTGTAACTTTTAGCTAAAGCTTAAAGGTTCAAGAAATTCATGAATTTCATTGATGAATCTCTTGGTAGTTGGTAATCTTTAATTTTTTATGTAATCATGTCGTGAAAACGAGCCTAAGAATTATAGAATCTCAAGTAACTATAAATTGTAAAAACATCGATATCACTGTTGTTAAGAGTTACAGGAATTCCAATGCAAATCAAACAAACAAGTCTGAAACACGAATGAGCAACTCGTTTGCCAGTACTCGTGACGTAGTTCAGTTTTTTATTCAAATTATACTCATTTTATATAAATAAAAGTGCTAATCTCTCTTCCAGAGTAAACAGTATTTTATGAGTAAATTTAAATTCTTTATTAAAATTCAAATTTAAGACGTTTCGATCCCATCCTTTTGGATCGTTCTCAATAATTAATAAATAATAATGTCGGATTTGTTACATGGAAATTGAAATAATTATCGTAGTTAGATACAATAAAATGAAAGTCACGCTGAGATACATAAGTTTCACCTGCGTCAATATCGATTAAATTTTTCATGTATGGACCGGTAGTGGAATTCTAAATTATGTAAGTCAAATGAGCTTGGATCATATCAAATTCATAATCTCATTTTTTTATATATGAACTGTTCAACGTCCTAATTAATGCATCACGAAACTTACGTATCTCGTGCCCGATTCTATCAATGTAGTTTCATTTTAATCTTGTTTTAATTAATTTCCATCTTTTTCTAGTTCTAACAATAAGAATTAGAAAAATGAAAGTTGAACCGAGATTAATTTACATTGACAGGCATCAGTGTGGCTTTCTTTATTTACTACATCTGACTGCGATAATTACTTCAATTACTATGAAACAAATCCGACATTTGTTATTAAGGATAATCCAAAACTGAGGAGTTGAAATGTCTTAAATTTGAATTTCAATAAAAAATTAAAAATGACATATAAACATCTAATATTGGCTCTGATTGGCATTTTTACCTTATATATTCTCTAAGCTTTTTCTTATACTTTTGTTTACTCATTCTTCGCTTCACTTCATCTTCGTTTACTTGATCCGAATTGAGCTTTGGATAAAATTAATTTTCGTTAAAAAAAACTTACGAAACTAAGAAAGAAAATTGTATGAGATGGCAAGTAATTTTTAGTTTTCCAGCGAGACATTTACATTTACATATCGTAAAAACGATTGTGTCACTCTTTACAGTGACTATCTTTAGTAACTTTAGTAAAATTGATCAGAATCCATATTCAACGTGTCAAGAAGAAAGTACGAGGAGAATATCAGATTAATCTTTTTTTTTTCAAATTGTGTTCTCAAGGGACAGATCTTTGAGATAAAACAGAGGAATCGAGGTAATAGATATTTCACATAACTTTCGTGTCACACTATGCATTGGAGAATGAGTGAGGCTGATGTCCCATGAGCGGAAATCAGCGGAAATTTACAGCGGAATGGAACAGCGAGACCAATCGCAAAAAAAAAGCAAAATAATGACTGCAGAGTTATGATTAGTCGTGTTCTTCCATTCTACATACATTCTACTGTACATTTCCGCTCATAGAATTGCATAGGATGCCAGCCAGATTGTGAATTGAGGATTAAATTTTAACCAATCGGAACCAAACGGATTAAAATGAAAATTATCTGATTAGTCGAATTTTAATCTTCAATTCGCAATCCTCAATCTCCAGTGCGTATAATGATAAACACAGGAATAACATTTCTGCCTGTATTCATAATTAGACCTTATACTTAAGACTTCCTTAAATTTATCTTTAAATGCTCAGTAGTCAATGAAATAATTCATAGAGTATCTGTGAAGATAAATTTAAGGAAGCCTTAAATATAAGACCTGAATACGGGCATTGATTTCGACCGCTTCGCAAAACTCGAAGACCCGTCATTTTTATTACGTATGTCGCCTGCCTTAAGCCATGAATATGCATCGCGTGCGATACATCACGAGTAACACAGTCGGCAGTCCGGACAGTCCGAGCTCATTTAGCGCGCTGCCAACGACAGCTCGCTCCCCTTCCTCCTTCCTTCTGCCCCGTTGCAGCGTTGTGGCAGCGTTGCCTCCTCGCCGCGATTAATCACCCCGCCTCAATATCAAAGCGTGACGGCGGCGCGGTTTTATCTCGCTCGACGACGGAAAACGCGATTAATCATTAGCAGCGAGAGACCGAGCGAGACTTGGGGAATCGGCGTGTACGATCGATGCGCTCGAGCGCGTTGGCGCGAATGACGTTTCATTCATACGTGCCGAGTGCACGTGTCAACGCGCGCGAGCACATGGCTGGTGCAATGAGAGGAGGGAGACGGGGGTGGCGGGGAAGGTGGAGAGAGGAAAAGGAAGAAGAAAACGATACTTTCCGGCGACACTTGCGAACACTTGTGAATCGCGGATCGATTTTCAAGGAACACACGAAAGCCACAATGAAAAACCAAATGACTTTATTTCGATTCTTAACGTCAATTAAGGGTCAAAATTTTGTACTCAAAAATCATCGTTTTGACGTCAAAATAAAGTTGTTTTGACGTCAAAATAAAGTTGTTTCGACTTTCTCTTGACTCGGTATATTGGATTGAGAAGACAAGCCGGCAGTGCGCGTGAATTACGATTCACATCGTATCGATGACTCTTTTTCCTTTTATGTGAAAGGCAGTAACACGCATGCGAATTACGACGTAAATCCACAATATCCATATATGCCATGTGATGCCACGCGAGCGAGTTCGAACGTCTTCCAGGTTGCACTCGCCGCGATCGTGAAGTTCATGGGATTCGATGAACATTACCGTTTGGTACGATGCAGATCGAGGAGATTTCAAAGGTAATTTATTACCAGTAATGAGACGAAAAATACTCACGTTCGTCGACACGAGAGCGAAACACCCGATCCGACAATCTGTGGACGAGGTTATGATACGAATGGATATACGCGCGAATGAAATTCCGCCATAAAATCACCATGAAATTCCACCTCAGAACTAACAAGTGCGAGCGCATTAACGTGATAAATTCGTGACGGACGTGATGAGTTAATAATTGATGTCACCTTTATCAAAATTCGCAATCTCAGAATTTTCACGTCAATATATAACCCGATATTTCAACATGCGACACGTTCCAGCGACCGAAGCAACCGGAGAACTGAACTAGCGAAACTTCATAGTTGCGACATCTGTTGTGAGAAATAATAAGCTATGCGTGTAAAGATAGTTCAACCTGTCGATACATTATCACTCGAAAAAAAATCAGTCGATAAAGAATACCAATCGGTAATATTTAGTATCTTCATTCCTAATTTCTATAACTAGTTTTTTTACGTTGAAAAGAAAAAAGACGTGAATCCCAAACTATTTTCTGCTATAAAATAATTATATCCTTATTGTTTATTAATATGAGACAAAGATTGAATGATTATTTGTTAGCTCGGACACAATGAAAGGAATAAGAAATAAGAACAAAGAATAAAATGTACACATAGCAATAAATTTCAATCTATTAGAAATTGCTTTGCATTGATACATGGTTTCTGATAGATTGAAATCTATTGTTTGATATTCCCTGTTCTTATGCCTTATATCTATCATTGTTGGAACACTCTTTTGGTGAAAAGCATCAATAATATATGTATAAATGATATATACATATATACGTATAAAGTTATACATGTTATATATACATTAAAAAAATAATTATATATATATATATATCACTTTTTATATTAATGAAAAATTTTCATGGAATTTGAAGGCGAGGCGGATATTATTCATTTCTACTACTAGATATATTTCCGTAAAAAAATATTCGAAAGCTTATATATAAAATTCGTTTTTATAAATATACCAATACGTTTGCACTTTGTATCAAAAGGATAGTAATGATTTTAAAATTAATTTATAATAATGCGACAGATAATGCGAAACTCATAATTCCATAGCTTCTTTACATGCTGATTCTTCTGTCGTATCATTAATTTGTCTATGTATAAGAGCGGCAGTGTCTTTTGGTCTCAACATAATATTCCCTTTGTGATTATTGAAAAATTTACATTCATTTAAAAAGATATTTTTAAGAGACACACTGCTCAATTCGCTTCCCACGTCCACGCTTTCCGAACGAGTTATTTTCTCAGTTTCCATCACTACAGCATGTCCACTCTCAATATTCTCGAAAGAACATTTGGTTGCAGTAAAACGTGCATTGTCATTGAGCTAAAAAAGTGATATACATTCATTACAAACATTCCAAAAAGTTGTGTTGCCATTAAGATTAATGCAAAGTAATCACCCGTACACCCTCGGAGCAGTTTTCAAATTGACAATTATTCATAACAACTTCACCAGTTCCATAAATAATGATCGCTGTACCTAATTCTTGAAAAATTGTATTTTCAAGTACTAATTTCGCTCCCGGCATAACAACTGCACCCCATTTAGCACTACTATTTGCAGTGACATTAGAGACACGTATTCTAGAACCAGTTACAATTACAGTACAATCTTTTCTGATAATTATGCCTGCCTGAAGTAATCCCAAGTCGATGCAGACATTCCTCAACAATATCTATTGGATTTCATAAATAAATCAATAACAGAAATTTCAGAAACATTGACAAATTTATTACTGAAGCATACCTCATTTCCAGAAAAATCAAATAGAGACGACGACATATTTGTGTCATGTGGAGAAATGATAGTGTTCTCTGTGTTAGAAATTCCTATAATTGTACCTCCTTCTTGTAATCCAGTGGAACCTTTAATCGAATAGTTTCCTTCACCTAACAAAATAGTATCGCCTGTCTCAAATATATCCATAACATCATCCAAATATCCACATATTCTGAAATATAAACAATGTAGAAATTATAATAATTTTTCAATCTTTCCTACAACTCTTTTTGCTTAATAAAATCGAAATGTACTTAATAGGTGCATCCTCAGGCAACATTGTTTGAATTTTGTTAGAAAGTTCCTGGAGTTCTTTCACAATGCCACCCAACCACACAAAATAATACACGCTTTTCCCATTTTCGTTATCGCTGCGCTTTTTTCTTCTGTTATATGATTGATTCTTCCCAAGCAATCCTCGCAACGAAGGATTTTCCAATAGGTCCATCTCTGCTTTAATCTGTTGAAGTCGAAAGTGGAGTTTCATCAAGGTACATGTTTCCTGTGCCAGCTCTTCAGGCATATCATCTTCCTGAAAATCTTCTGGTAACAAAGATTCACATGTTGAAATTTTCTTCTGTATTTCCTTTCCTTCACTGATTAATGACTTAATAATGTCACACGTTTCCTTATTGATAATTCCGTTATTCATGTCAAAGTACAATCTGATCCTACGCTCTAGATGTTGCTCCACCCAATCAATATCATCATCCTCGTCCTCATCCCATGGCATCCACAGGTAATTGTAGAAAAATCGTAGTCGATCCACGCAATGTGCAGTGCCTACTATATCCAAGCTGTGGTTTTGCTGATCGATAGTAGGATACAACTCAACCAGTGACACTTCATGCTTCTCCGGTAGATGTATGTCATCTTGAACAGCTGTGATCTTCACCAAAGCGTTCAACATTGGGAAATCCATTCCCAATACCTCCACCTTCACAATCGTTGGATAACGAATACCATAGTTCTCGCATGTCAAACGCGATATCTTCCACAACGCCTGCCAGCCGACCGGCTCAATGACGAGCTCCACGTCGCAGACCCATTCCGTTCGAATGCTCGAGGCGGGCACTATTCTCCCTTGTGCGGATAGTATGTTAGTATACTCCTCCAATCTCTCAGCGAGGGTTTTATCATGGAAGGTGTATATATGTGTATGCTCGCTCATTTTACATATATTCACACACGGTCCTATTTACGAAATTGTCCAGATGATTCCAGGTGATTCCAAGTCTCTAATGCGTGTATAGAGTATTGTGTTTCAAAATTATCATACCACGTTTTTTCGAAAATCACAACGCAATCAGAAGCGACATCGAGGAGACGCCATCAAAAATGAACGTTCATATAATTAACAGCAGGCTCATTGATGGCTCGTTGGATAATAGTAGAATGCCGATTAATTATCGATAACTAAGGAGTCAATTGTGTTTCTTTGAAACATTTTAAAAAATTATAAAAGTGAAAAGTACAAGAATGAGCATTTTCATGATGTAAAAATGTAATTTTGAACGGAAAGAACCGAAAATCTCCGACGCGGCTCCAAACTTCATGCTGTGCTTGCATATGATCGTATAACCTCAAACGTAGAAATTTTTACTTGTGTTAACCTTTCCACATGGAAATGTTGATCGAATAGAATCAAGTTTAGCCCATATAAATTTCTTGTTCTCGAACTTTCGCGATCAATGATCATTGAATTACAGCCAGCGAATCGGAAGCATTATCGTGTCTATATTTATAACCCAATGCTTCTATTTATATCACAGATGATTCGCCGAAAATAAACCTTCGCAAAATCTACGTCTGGATAGTTCCACATCGTCTATAATACAATGCACAAGCATTCCTGGATCATTTCCGAAAATGAGCACCAACTGAATTGCAAACTACGATTTTAATTGTAGTGTCAAAGTTTTAGGAAATCGAATTGTTCACCGTTACTCTTGAAAACTCGTTTTAAAAACTTAGGTCTATCTCCCTCTGGATTAATTGTAAATTGTCAACAAACAAAAGGTGAGATATTCAAATTGGAATCTGTTTTTTCTTTTGATATTTCTTAATCTTTACTGAAACTTTTAGTATCAGCTTTCCATTACAAAATTTATTGTGACAATTGATTTTAATTTACGTATAGATGTTATACTAAAAATTATATTATTATTAAACTATTGGATTGTCCGGAAAGTTCGTGCCGACTAACCTATATAATTTAATAAATATTAGGTAATAAAAAGAAATCCATTATTTTTCCATTCAATTTCATGCAAAAATAATGAATTTCTTTTTACTACACCTAATATATACTAAAATTTAAATCTTCTGCGTTTCAATTTTTCTTCAACATCGGCACGACTTTCCGGACAACCCAATATATATATATACACTAACACCACATGTGTATTTATATAATTTAGAATAATATGTTTCATAATTTGAAATAATTTTATATTGAAATAGTATTGGAATATATATAATGTTACTTTGAAATAATGTTGAAATAATGTTATATTTCAATCTTATTTTTTTATAATTTTGAACTTGAAGAATGCTTTTATTTTAAAAAATAATCTAATAACAAAAACTAATAAATCATGAAGAATCACATGTTCTTTTAACTTCAAATTATGTGTTCCTGTTACAAGTTAAAATATTTGCAAAATTATGAAAACAATTCATATATAAATATATATAATATATATAAAATATATAAAATAATAATATATATAAAATATCACAAATACAGAAGAATCTTTTCATAAAATTATTCTTTACATAACAATACGTTGAAATATTATACGCTGCAATATCTTATATTTTTTATTATAGAGCTTTTCTATCATGACAAAGACAGATGTGACTGCACAGGAGTGGAAAGAGAAGGGCAATGAAGAGTTTAACAAAGGCAATTGGTCTGAAGCTTTGAGTTACTACACAAATGCATTGAAATTAGTAGACGAGGATAACGTTGAGAAAGCAGTGTACTATAAAAATCGAGCTGCTGCTCATTTGAAACTGCGCGATTACGAAAACGTAATTAAAGACTGCGACAATGCACTAAAGATATGTTCTAACGATCCCAAGGCATTGTTTCGTAGATGTCAAGCATTAGAAGCGTTAGAAAGATTTGAGGAGGCATATCGAGATGCAAGGAATATCATTTTATCTGATCCTAATAATAAAGTTATTCAGCCTATAGTGGCGCGCTTACATGAAATTGTACAAGAACGTCATAAGGAAAATTCACGTATTAGTGCCAAAGTAAATATACATACATAATTATTATAAACTTTATTAACTTTATTAATTTACTGGACATAATTTGATCTAGATAATATAACATCTTTCATATGTTATTTTTATATATTATGAATATATTAATACATTCTTGTTTTACTCAATGTTATATAATTTGGCCGATTTAAATTCTTTATTTTATAATTGTCGAGTAAATCTACATTGTATATAGATAAAAATTATATGAATATAATATTTTACAATTAATCTATATTTGTATTACAGATCATTATATTTAAATACTCTTAATTTTGCTTTATATTAGGTATCACAAATGCTGGATCTAGCGTTTAACATGAGTGTAGATAAAGAAAAACGTGAAACTGCTATGAATAATCTGCTTGTGCTTGCACGTGAGAGAGCTGGTACCGAGGAGATCTTTAAACAAAAAGGTGTATTCAAAATAGCAGAGCTTGTGAAAATTGAAAAAAGTGAAGAAGTAATCTGTAGCGCGATTCGTATTGTAGGCGAGTTATGCAAAAATAATATTAGTCGAACTGAATCTATTATAAAAGACCTTGGTGTGCCTTGGTATCTAAAAATGATGAACAGCACATCTACAGAGAGAGTCAACGCATCTCAATATTGTTTACAGGTAAATATTAGGAGACGCTAAATGTATAATTATACATAATTAAATATTTATTGTATATATTTTGATTTCAGAATATACTGAACGCTTACAGTGGTATGGATAATAAACCCGATTCTAAACCTGATAAGGGTTTGTGTGAGGCGTATAAGAAAGAAATAGACACGATTCTGTCGTGTTTATTGTATAGTATAACGAATAGAACAATAACAGGCCTTACAAGAGATGCAATAATAGAACTTGTTATGCGTAACATTCATTATACTGCATTAGATTGGGCTGAACGATTGGTTGAGCTTCGCGGTTTGCAAAGATTGATGGAAGTGGCTAGTGAAATGGAAGAATACAAATATGAATCCTCAATGAATATCACATCTTCCACGCGAACTATAACTAGTGTATGCTTAGCTAAAATATATGAAAACATGTACTATGATGCAGCTAAGGAGAAATTTAGCAACGCTATCGAGGAGTTTATTAAAGATAAATTGCTTTCGCCTGACATAGAATCGAAGGTATGAATTCTATAATTTCTGATCTTTTCTATTTATTTTATTCTACAAAAGAAAAGAATATACATTCTTTAATATAGCCTCTTTGAACGATTTGAAATCTATTTTTATTTAAAGCAAAAATGTCTCGAAGAAGATTATCTTTTTAATTTTTAATATTATGTGTGTATATTTTAAGTTTTAGATTACAATATTATAACAAAAATTGAATCGATATTTATTGAATATGATTGGTTTTTATCTATATTGTATTTTCTAAAGCTTAATTTATTAAAGATATTTCTTCTAATTTTTATTAAAATGAAATAAAACTATAACTAAGTATGTTTATTAAGAAAAGATAAATATAATTTCGAAGTTTAAAAATTTATTAATTATTATCGATTGTTTTAGATACGTGTAGTAGTTGCGATAACAACTTTATTATTAGGCCCATTAGACGTTGGAAATGCAGTTGTGGCTAAAGAAGGGATTTTGGAAATGATCCTCGTTATGGCAGGAACAGATGATGTATTACAGCAAAAAGTGGCTTGCGAATGTATCGTGGCTGCTGCGACTAAAAAAGATAAGGCCAACGCGATTATAAGTCAAGGTGTAAATATATTGAAGAAGCTATACATGTCTAAAGATGACTCAATTCGGATTCGAGCATTAGTGGGTTTGTGCAAGTTGGGTAGTTCTGGAGGCACGGATGCAACTATTAGACCATTTGCGGATGGAGCGACAAAGAAATTAGCCGAAGCTTGCAGACGATTCTTGATCAATCCCAAAAAAGATAAAGATATGAGAAAATGGGCTGTAGAAGGACTGTCATATCTCACTTTCGATGCTGAGGTCAAAGAAAAGTTGATCGAAGATCAACAAGCCGTACAAGCAATGATTGAGCTCGCTAAAACTGGTGATCAATCGGTCCTCTACGGCGTGGTCACGACGTTGGTAAATTTATGCAACGCTTATGATAAGCAAGAGCTCATACCTGAGATGATAGAATTGGCAAAGTTTGCGAAACATCATATTCCTGAGGAACATGAACTGGATGACATCGACTTCGTAAATAAAAGACTGTGTGCGTTAGCGAAGGCTGGTGTGACTAGCGCTCTAGTAAGTCTCGCCAAAACGGAGAGCCAGAACAGCAAGGAATTGATAGCCCGCGTTTTCAACGCGATATGTAGTCAACAGGAAGTGAGAGGAATGATCGTTCAACAAGGTGGCACGAAGGCTTTGCTACCGTTAGCGTTGGATGGCACAGATAAGGGAAAGAAGCAAGCCTCGCAAGCCTTGGCTCGTCTGGGAATCACGATAAATCCGGAGGTCGCTTTTCCCGGTCAAAGGATCATGGAAGTTGTTCGACCGTTCATAAATCTCCTGAACCCGGAGTGTTCTGCTCTCGAAAATTTCGAGAGTCTAATGGCTTTGTGCAATTTAGCTGGTGTGAACGACAGTGTGCGGAAATGTATATTGAAGGAGGGAGGATTCCAGAAGATCGAGGCTTATATGTATGAGGACCACGATATGTTGAGACGTGCGTCCACACAAGTTATAAATAATTTGATAATATGCGAGGACGTAATTCGATACTTCGAACACGAGAATGATCGAGTCAAGTATCTTGTGATATTGTGCGAGGATGAAGATGAAGATACTAGCATAGCAGCGGCTGGAGCTCTAGCGATGCTAACGTCTGCCAGCGAAAAGGCTTGCGAGAAAGTTTTTGACTCGAAAGATTGGCTGGAATCTCTGCGCTTTTTACTTGCTAATCCAAACAGTGACGTACAACACAGGGGTATTGTAATTGTGCTAAATATGATAAGAAGTACTAAAGACGTCGCTGCAAAACTCATCGAAACAGACATAATGGAACTGTTGATGGCATTGAGCAAAAACGATACTGTGCAAAACGAGAAAATCAGGGAATTGGCATCTACTGCTTTAGAGGCTGCTGCGGAATGGAAACTGATTAAGAAAAATGATGAAGAAAACGAATCATCACAAAGCACTAGTGTAGAACATGTCGCTTAAGGAGATTGTATGTATGAACATTTAGATAATATTAATTAAGATCTAAATGTCATATATGTTCCTCTAAATGTCATATATTTTAGATCGAGTGCCTTAAACGATAAAATGAACGTTACAATGAAATTTTTGAAATATTGTCGTTTTAAACATATTCGTGCGATTATATTCATATTTAGATAACTTTAAATATATCTCCGTGCAATTACATTTGTTATATAAATTTGCCAAAGTGCAATTATTTTTTTAATATTATATATTATATAGGACCGTATATGTGATAACACAAACTATAGAAATCAATATCATTTTTTAAATATTTGTGTGAAATAATACATGCACGGAGATATTGTATATAAAGTAAATTAATTATAAATATATTTAGCATGAAGTCATAATTAGAATAGATAATCATTATCGCATCAATATATAAGAATAATATATTTAAATACAATATTAAATACAATATTTATTTATAGATAATATCGTACATAATTATGTTATACACCAAAAATGTCGTCCATTTAACAACAAGTACATTTACTTTAGTCCTTTATAAAAAAAATTAAATATATATTAGAAATTCTCTCAAAAAAACAATGAATTTTAAATAATAAATTTATTTGATTAATAATGTAAAGTGTGGATAAAATACCAGAAAGAAATGATCATCGATACAGATCATTTTTCATGACTTTCCTTTTCAATTTTAGTATTCATTATATTAAATCTCAAAAAATTATATATTATATATTTAAAAAAAAAATAAATAAATTTTTTTGGACAATATAAGAAAATCTTTATTAAGAAAATTCTTAATTTTCAACAATTTTACTTAGTCCGAAAATTTATTTTAATAGAAAACTACAATTTACAAACAACAAATGTAATAAACTAAAACTGTAATTTTAACGAAATCATAACAATTTAAAAAAATGTTTCAAATATTTAAAAATGCATGCATTAACATATTTGAAATATGCATCAATATCATAAATTTAAAAATGGATGAGCCAATGCTTGCTCTGCGGTAATACGTGTCCTGAAATCTAAATCTAAAAGTTTCATCAAAAGATGATATGCCTCCTTTGGATATTCGATATCTGGCAGTACCTTAAAGTTTTATAATATTTTGAGATAAAAATAAAAATATTATATGCATCTGAAGCAACAAGGAGAAAAATTAGATATAAAAATTTAATTTTCGCGGCAATTTTTAAAGGCAATTCTATTTGACAACAAAATGAAATTATATCACGAATATTCTACGTCACAATGATTTTAATATTTTTTAACATATAAAACTCAAAAAAGATTCAATCAATGATTATATTGCTTTCTCCTGCTATATTGCTTCATTAAATAAAAAAAATTACTTAAAATATAAACGAGATATACCTTATGTATACTATTTTGTATATCATATATCATACTTTTGTTTCTTTGTTTTAACTTTATGCACAAAGATTTAATATCCACGCCTGGCAAATTTTCACTAAAGATAACCTTTTTGCCTGAATTAAATAAAAAGAAAATAAATAACATAATACAAAAATTAATATAAAAAATTAGAAATTAAAGAAATGAGAAACAATTCGAATAAATAAATCATTTGTCACAATCGCAGTATTTGTTAAAATACCTAATTTTTGTGCACACTTTTGTACTTCTTTAGAACCAAATATCGTTGTAATTTCTGCTAAAGCTGTACAGTCATCAGGTGAACGAAAAAACGATTGTGAACCACTAAGTATGCATAGCATTATCACACCACAAGCCCAGATATCAATCGCTGAAATTTTATATTTTCCTTTTAGTTTCTACAGATATTTAATTTCTAGAAATAGTTTTATGCATCGTGCAGTTCAGTATTAATATACCTGATGTTTGCATAACATATTTTAGTAAAACCTCTGGAGCACGAAACCCAGGCGTGCCCGCACGAGGTGCCTGCTGTTGTGGTTCTTTTAAACACATTACGCACACTTTAGGTTTTCCAAAACAGTTGCATTTATTATTCACGTTTCTCTTAACAGCATCAGATTGGAGGCTTACGTTATTCTAAAACAAATTATAACGAAAAATAAGAGAAATATGTAAATCATTTCAATATAACTTATAAAATGTTACTCCACTTCATTCGATCTCTTCCGCTTTGTCCCATGTGCTTCAATACTTTCTCCGCTTGTTCTCATATTTTTCTCCACATAATATTCTTGCGCAAGACCAAAATCCACTAACAAATATCTAAATAAAAAATTGTGTTAATCATTTTTCGAGATGTAGAAAAACAAAGTGTTTTCCTTTCGCACAAGTTTACCTTTTATTTTTACGATCATAAAGAAAGTTACTAGGCTTTACATCCCTGTGTATGATATGAAATTTATGAACTCTTCTTAAAGCAATTAATAGTGCTCTCATATAATCCTTTATTTCGTCAACAGTCATATCTTGGACGTATTCCTTGTCGTAATTATCACTGTGAGTATTTTTGATTTTACAAAATAAAGACTTGAATATAAATTGCAAACTTACCGCGAACCTATCGTGCCTCATGTATGGCATTACAAATACTACTGAACTACGATGCCTCAAACACAATTCTAATTCAACGATGTAATCTTTTCCTCTAAAATATTCAATGTGTTCTCATTAATGTTAACTAATATTTACAACAATGGTACATTGTTTCGGAGTAAAATTTATCCAACGTACCCTATCTGTTGCAAATACTGCAATTCGCGTCTGATTCTATCGGGATGGCAGGTAGGAATTAATTGTTTCAACGCAAATTTCTTACGTCCGTCGGAAGACTTTAGAGTAGCTAGAAAGACAGAGCTAAACGCACCTTTTCCAACTTTGTAATGCACGTTGAACAACTTATTCACTATCGGAATTGATGACGTAAGACTAGCACAGCTATCTGCTGGAATAATAATATATATCATTATTAAACTTGTATAAAAAACTTTTATAAAAAACAATATTAAAATATTTATTTTGCTAAGAATAATATCAATCTTCTGAATTTGATAAATCTGATGCCAAAATTGATTTGAATGCCAAAATCTATAATAAAGTTATAATACTAGTCTGTACTATAATAAAGTTATAATACTAGTAAGATCAATTTAATTTATATTAATTAAAAGACACTAATTAATTTCAAAGAATTAAAATGATATAACTCGTGTAAAAAAGAATGAATAAAGAATTAAGTTTATCTGAATACTAGTAATTCAAATTTATAGATTTAATATATAGAAAATTGAATTGACATTTTTGTATAAAATGACAATAATAGGTATAAGAATTAAGATGTAATGATAAGATAAAAAATATATTGTATTTGAATTTAATAATAGTAAATATAAACATAATTATATTTAGTTTATAATTATATAAGTTTACTACTAGTAAATTCAAACATAATAATGCATCTATTTTTTAACTTAACATTACTTCACAGAGAAAACTGAAATATTTTTATTTATCAGAATCATTAGATGCTTTAATTATGTGCAGTAAGAGATATAGATGATGAAGAGTATAGATGATATATGTAATATAATAAATCATTGCATTCTTGTTGTTTGCTAATATTTAGAAATGTGGGCATATATTTTAAATATTTTTATCTAAAACATAGTACTTGCATTTCAAGTGTATTTTATATTTCAGCAGAATACATAACAGTATTACGTATTTTGTATTTAAAATCGAAAGGTAGAAAATTTTTGTATTTTGTAATTTAAGTAATAATATTGATAGAAAATATTGATCCTAGTATTTGAAATACAAAATATTTTTATATGCTTTAATGAAATATAAAATACAAAATATTTTCATGTATTCCACTGAAATACAAAATACAATTGTCTTACAAATATTATTTTTCAAAAAGTATTTCAAATACATTGCATCTCTGCTAATATTAAACCAAGATGAAATGATCACTGTTGAACTTCTTATTGGAAAACATTACATCTAATTTGTTATCCAAATAATCACTGCATAAAGAATCTAAGGATCTAAAGAATAGTCTATGACCATGTCAGCTCCAGAAAGTTCTGATTGAATAGAAGAGCTAAATTGAATAGAAGATTGATTCCAAATCATAAATATTTCCAAATCATAATAATTAAACGAATTTTAATTCTCATATTCAGTTCAATTCATAAATCATTTATAAATCAATTAACAATAAAATAACATGTACAAAATACTTGAAATACTGCACAAAATTGCTACTCCATGACAAAGATACTTTAGAATTTATCTAAAAAAATAACAGAACCCAATAGTTTGCTTTTGTAAGTAACTGATAGAATAATAAAACTGCGTATATATTTATATAGCATAATGTAAATATATCTCTATAGCAAACAAAATAGCAATCTTTTTCAAGAGTAAGAATAATACCGTCACTGTCTTCTTGATATGAATTATTGGATTCCATCTTGTCTCCTATTTCTGGAATATTTTTAGTTCATGATATCAATCATATCAATATGTCATCAAACTCACTTTCTTCTACGTCTGTGTCATTCACTGTTAATGATTAATTACTTCTTACTTAATTATTAGCGTAATACAGCTGTGTGGTATAACTTGAACATAACCTTAGAAATTGGCGCCATATTCATTATATTCGCGCCATTTGTGGCGGTGCGATAAAGGCCGATTCTCATGAGATTAAAGTTAACATTTCCTCTGTAAGGCCAAAACTTCTTCTCTGAGGAAAATTTTACTCGAAATATATAGTACACGTGGCGTTTACTATAACACATAGAGTAAAATCTTCCTCAGAGAGAAAGTTTTGGGACGTAGCCTAAGTTGATAGTTGGTTACAAGATAGAGAATTTCTGGAAACTCGAAAATCTTTCTATCCTACAACCAATAAACAGCTTAAAAAATTTGTTCACGTTAAATGAAAGTACTAACCTAATTTTTTTTTTATATTAAAAAATAAAAATCAATAATTTTATGATTTTGTAAATCTAAATTCTAATAAAATTAAATATTAATATATTAATTATTTAATATATTAATATATTAATATATTAATATATTAATATATTAATATATTAAAAAATTACAACATGTTTAAAAAAGGATGTAGATATCACTTATTAAATCAATCACTTATTATAATTCAAAAAAACAAAATTCCGAATTAATTATTCCGCTCTTTTTCTTTCATATATCAAATGTAAATAAAAAAATGTAAATAACAAATTAGTAATTTTATTTAATTTATTCCTCTAATTTTTCTCATTTGTCAAAAAATAATAATACGTATTAATATACTATTTTAATAGTATAAATTTAATAGTATAAATATTACTCAATAAGTTATAATTACGGATTTGTCGAATCAGCAAAATTGCTCAAAAAAAATTTTGAATTGTACAATCGTCATATTTCTAATTATTTTCTTTACGTATAAATAACAATAGAAAATCAATAATTTTATCCGACTAAACAAATACATATATTACATTGTTTTTAAATTCATTATAATTTCAAAATTGATTTTTTAAACTATGTGATATGACAGTCTTTTGTTCTACACACGATTGGTTCATTTCTCCGCTCATCTACCCACGTCTGTTTTTTCTTGACTGTTTTATGCAATTATTTGCGATTATCTATCCGCGCAAATTTTTCTAGCTTCTCAAAAGATCTTGAACGATAATCAATTATTTAAATTACTTGCTATAATAACTAAGGCCAGCTGTTTCATGATTTACTATGTACAAAATTTACTCTTGTAAGAATTTGTTTCTATAATAGATTTGTCGGAAAGATATTTCCTTCAGGAAAGAAATCACTCCATGAAGGTATAGCATATTTAATGTATAAAAATCGTACGAAATCGCAGATCAGTTCATCAAGAGTTATGATAATTATATGGTTCAACATATGATCAAGGTAATGATTCCCATTCGATTGAATCGAACACATCGAGCGTTGCAAAGAATTACAGGAGGTCGCCACACTCGACGACCTTGCTTTGACTTTGAGATGCCAACTTATCGTGACTTGGCCTCGTCGAGCTGTGGTCGGTTTTGTGACGTTACGTGTCTCATTGGTAAAGGGTTAACAAGGCTTGTCATATCTAGCGATACACGCCTCTTCTCCAAGAATATCGCATTAAACGGAGTAATAAGAGAAAACACTATCGCAATGGCATTCAACAAGCTTAGCATCGATAAGGTGGAATTGGCGGACAAGAGGGTGCTTATACGGTACGTGTATGGTTCTCTGAAAGCTCTTTTTTCTTGTTTTGCTGTACTATACTTATTGTTCTTGTTAAATTTTATACTTGTCCCATACAGTACAAATCATTCCAGCAATGTTACAGCATTATTGTAACATTTCAACAATATTGCAGCAACATTGCAATGTTCCAGCAATATTGCAATAATAGTGACACAGTAACAGTGTTCAGCAGAGAAAACAGCTTCGCAATTCTTGTTCTTTATAATATGATTAATTTATATATTTAGATCCAAAGGCAAGACCAATCATATTGAAGAATTTTAAAACAGTTGCAAAACTGCTCTTTCTGATGAATACAGTCATTCAGTAATGTTGTAACAATGTTACTGCAAGTGCTATATATTTCATTTGAGTATAAAGTATATATACAAAATAGTTTAGAAAAAACAGACCCAAAATCTTTTTAAGAAAAGAAGGCAGTAAGTAATCATACACAAATGTATGCATATAATGGAACAAAATAACTTTCCAGGGTTGATTTCAATGTGCCGCTGAAGGAGGGTAAGATAACAAATAATCAGAGAATAGTCGCTGCATTGGACACAGTGAAATATGCTATTGATAAAAAGGTCAAGTCGATCGTGCTAATGTCTCATCTGGGTCGACCAGACGGTAAGAGAGACGAAAAGTATACATTGAAACCTGTGGCCGAAGAATTGAAAACTCTGTTAGGAAGAGAGATTTTGTTTTTGAATGACTGTGTCGGACCAGAAGTAGAAACTGCTTGTGCCAATCCAGCATCCGGTACTATTATTTTGTTGGAAAATCTGAGATTTCATATCGAGGAGGAAGGAAAAGGAGTAGGTCCCGATGGAAGTAAGGTATGAAAAATTATTTTCATTACTCAAGCACTTTAATTACTTTAATCCTGTACAATCTGGATTTTTTTTTACACAAGCTAAATTAAACAAAAATAAAAATTTTATGCTCAAAATTTTTTTTGTTCAAATTTCAATTTTTATTATAATAAAGATTTTAAAACAAATTAACATTTGAGTTAAAAACCTATTTGATAATATAATAGAGATGTTAGAAAGTAACCTTGAATTTTCCACATTTTTTGAAATCTTAGAATAGCAAAAAAAACTTTAGTTGTACAAAAAGATTTAGATTACAGATGGAGGAAGTAAAAATATGATTGCTGATATTAATTTAATCCTTAGGATTGAGTTATTCATGTCCTACATATTTTTTTGAAATATTAGAAGCTAAATAAAAATTTCTTTTTTTCTTTTTTTTAATACATCACTTTACCAATACTTTCTAAAAATGTTAAAGTATATGTAAGAATCACTTCATAATTTTTGTATGCTTGTAAACATGATATAAATTAATTTCGAACATGAATTTCGATCCATCATGTATAGTAAAAGACTGAAAAATCATGTATATTAAGAATTAATTCAATGTAAATTATCTTAAAATATGTAAAAATATGATACTTAAGACTAATATATCATTTATTTTAGATTAAAGCTGACAAAGATAAAATTGCTGAGTTTAGAACATCTCTGAGAAAGCTAGGAGATGTGTATATAAACGATGCCTTTGGAACCGCTCATCGTGCTCATAGTTCTATGATGGGAGATGGATTTGACATAAGAGCAAGCGGTTTTCTGTTGAAGAAGGAACTCGAATACTTTGCAAAAGCTCTAGATAATCCAGAAAAACCATTTTTAGCTATACTCGGAGGGGCTAAGATTGCTGACAAGATCCAATTAATTAATAATCTTCTGGATAAAGTGAACGAAATGATTATTGGAGGTGGTATGGCCTATACATTCTTAAAAGTGTCCAAAGGTATGAAGGTACGTAATATTGGTAAGAATTGTAAACAATATGATATCTGTAATTAACAAACAATGATATCTGTAATTAAATATTTCTGATTTTTATATTTATGTGATTCTAGATTGGAAACTCATTGTTTGACGAAGAAGGAGCAAAAATTGTGAACGATCTATTAGATAAAGCAAAAAAGAATAATGTCCAAATTCACTTGCCGGTGGATTTTGTGACCGCCGATAAATTTGCAGAGAATGCAGCAGTAGGAGCTGCGGATGTTAAGTGTGGTATACCTGATGGATGGATGGGTCTTGATGTTGGCCCAAAATCAAGAGATTTGTTTGCAGGCAAGTACATTTTCTTCATTACTCGTAGCCAATTATTATAAATTTTTCAAAAAATATATAGTAAGCTGCCAAAAATTTTCAACTAATGAGTTATATTCCTTAGATAAAGAATCTTTAGAAATAAAAGCTCTAATATAAAAGTTTAATATATTCTATTTAAAATATCGTGTTCTTAGTCTTACATTCAAATTAATTATAACAAGAATTTTAACTTATAAATTAAAACAGATTAATACCCAAAAAAAACAGATAAAACACATTAAAAAACAGATTAACATACAAAAATTATTTTAAAAGTATGTTTTTTTTGCCAGAAACTTTTAACAGCCACCATATATGTAATAATACATTAAGTTTTTGATATTAGAAGCATTACTAATTATATTATCTTGATACAGAACCAATTAAAAGAGCAAAGGTGATAGTATGGAATGGTCCAGTGGGAGTGTTTGAGTTTGAGAACTTCAATAAGGGTACAAAAAATTTAATGGACAATATCGTTGAAGCCACAACTCAGGGAACGATTACTATTATCGGTGGAGGTGACACGGCAACATGTGCAGCTAAGTGGAAAACGGAGGATAAAGTGAGTCACGTGAGCACCGGTGGTGGTGCAAGTTTAGAACTTCTGGAAGGTAAAGTATTGCCTGGAGTTGCCGCTCTTTCTTCATCGTAAATCTGTCTTCGAAATATTAATGTGAAATAAAATAATGATCAATCGTTCTGTGACGTAACATTCATCAGTTCTATAGAAATTTAATGAGTAGCGTTCGAATGGGAGTCATGATTTCTTCTACCATGATTGGAGTGACAGAGATCTTAGTCAAATTTGGCATTAGTGAGATTCACATAGAACAAAGATATATCTATTTTTTATTTTTAACTTGTCAGTATAATCATGTTGCTTTGTTTTTTGAAATCTTAACATTCTTTTACGAGAAATTAAACTTATACGTTGGCATACTCTTAGATCTCTATGATATAATTGTATTGCTGTACAGTTTAGTATATAACGCATCAACTATTATGTATATTACGTGCGAAAATATAATATACTAAGACAATATGTATCATTAGTTATTAAGTAAATAATTGTAAGGAGAGACAGTTGCCGTTATACTAATAATGTAATCGTCCCTGCACGGTAAAAAGTTCGCTCATAGTTTGAACACAAACTTCGAATTACTCTGCATCGTATTAAAATGTAAATATTAACTTTTATTTAATAGAGTAATTATATACTTTCGGCCATCTGTATAATGTCGAAAATAAATACTGAACACATTTTTTTATGCCTTTTTTGATACCTGTATACTAAACGGCTTGATACATGTATATGTAATTGTGAAATTATATTTTTATAGTAAATAAGTATATATATATGTATATATATATATATGTATATATATAAGATGTACAACATAACAGTGCGCACAATTTTTGAGGCATTTTCGACAGTTTAAAGAAATTGGAAGGTTGTAGGATGAATATACATCTATTTCATACTAGCTACAACAAAAATTGAAAAAATTTTTTTAAATAAAAGATTATGTACAATTTTCAAGCCTTATAATGAAAAATTTAATAAAAAAGAATTTTATTGTAGTATTGTGAAAAGAGTTCTTAAGGTAAATTACAAGAATATGTAATGAAAAATGGAATTTAAAAAATTCAAAATAATCTTGTACTAATCTTGACGAAGCCACAAGGTCCAATCATTAATGATTTGATCTTATATTCCCATTGAAGTCAAAACTTTTGTCTGAAATATTTTTCTCTAAAAACTATTCAAAAAATATTTGAGGTAATCAATAAAAATGGAATATCCTATATGTATATGATTTTATATATTCATATATATGAAATTCGAATTGATATATAGGATGTCCCGAATTTAAATTCGAGACCCTGTATATAGGATGTTCAGTAAAAACCATAATAATATTTAAAGGTAGATTCTCGAGATCATTTTGAGACGAAAATTGTATTACTAAAATGTTGAGAATACAATAGTTCTTGAATTGTAAGCATTTGAAATTAGCGAATTATACCGTCTAAAGTTTATTCCAACCAATCATATTTAATTGCTCGGTAAGCAGATCTAGGCTGCGTTCCATTTAATGCAAGCATCGTTTGTCCTTGTTTAACATTTGATAAACGACAAGGATGAAATATTTCACGAGCGTTGTGAGCGTTAAGTGGAATGCAACCCTAGTCATTTTTATGTATGTATGTGAACTCATCCATTAATACCAGTATTAAAATATTGATATTTTCGGTGCGATAGCCCATCCTTAAAACCGGAAATATAATAAAAAGCACAGGCAATAGAAACAAGAATTAACAAATTTCAACCTATCAGAAACCCTGTATACTAGAATGGACGCTTTCTAATAGGTTAAAATCTCTTATTCCCTATTCCTATTGCCTATGCTTTTCATTGCGTTTCCGACTTAATGCGCATATTTAAGATGCGTTTTCATGGGTGTTAGTTAATGCGTGTCAAGACAATTTTGTGATGTAAAGCCAGTTCTACATTAGTTGCAAGCTAATTGCAAGTTTGTTGCGACAGCCAATATGAAGGGTTGATTTCAAAATACAAACTTCAGATTGGCTGTCGCAACAAACTTACGATCAGCTTGCAACTAATGTAGAATCGGTTTAATAGATCTTAGGCCAGTATTCATAGTCAAATCTTATATTCAAGACCGTCTTGAATATAAATTTATCTTTAGATACTCTACAAATTATTTCATCGGTTGCTGAGCATCTAAAGATAAATTTAAGAAAGCTTTAAGTACAAGGTCTGACTATGAATACGGGCATTAATCTTTGTCCCAGAAAGTTCCTATCTTTTCTCCACGACCGTCTACAACTTCTATGTAGAAGATCCTTAAAGAGTCAAGGTGCCCTGCGCACAATAGAATAAATATATTATTCTATATATATATATATATATATATATATATATATATATATATATATATATATAAAGATATATATATAAAAATATAAATATATCATATATCAATCACACAAAAAAATAAATTTTTAT
>Ga0157363_1000931_pt1 | contig 23417 bp, 11 predicted proteins | sample AttsexASBM1_FD_111477 | JGI IMG/M metagenome (GOLD analysis project Ga0157363, IMG submission 111477) | Fungus gardens microbial communities from leaf cutter ant in Ribeirão Preto, State of São Paulo, Brazil - Atta sexdens ASBM1 | ecosystem: Host-associated > Fungi > Mycelium > Unclassified ... | reverse complement strand
ATATATATATATATATATATATATATATATATATATATATATATATATATATATATATATATATATATGCGCAGCGCCTAAAGTGATATAGTTTAGCATATACATATCCTATGCTAAATATTATGTGTAGATATTGTAGCATCATTTGCAGTAAAAGACCGTCAACGTAACGTAACCCCGTATTAGATAAAATGATAGTCGTAAGAAAGAAGCGCGCTTCGCCGCGGGCGAACTCTTGCCGGGGAGGGTATTATCTTCTTGTTAATAAAGATTGATATCACTGGCGATGAACTGACGCAGCGTCAGCATGCGTAGGCTGGATAAGAAGGTAGAGCGTGAAAGAAGAACGTGTGAGCGAGCAAGCGGGTCTTGGAACTCGAGTTCGCAAGAGGTCAAGAGCAAGAGTAAATGACACACGTGCAGGTGTGAGCACGCACTTCACAACTCGAGAGAAAATTCCGCAACGGTGTTTCCTGAATCGAAGCCGCTGTCTCGAGCGAATCACTACTTTTGAGATATTCTCCAAAGCGAATCCTAGAATTACGATTCAATAGATAAATTATTTTTATAAATATTATATTATCTATTCATTCTTAATGATTCGCGTTGATGCGAAAGCGGAAGACGGAAAGACAAGTATTATCGATGAAATCAAATGTGTAAACTTTCTTATTCAGATAATTTTTTAAAGAATGTAATTGAAGGAATTCTTTTTCTGTAACAAGTTATTGTTATTTGTCATCATGTCATTTAGATATTAAAATAATGACAAATAACGTCAGTTTATTACTTGAGTATTAAATATCGAAGAAAAATATGATTTAATAAATAAAAAATTGACTATATAGAAAAAGAATTTCTTCGCTATAGTAATCATAACTGAAATATCTAGCTTTCTCAGTCTATAAAATTTTATATGTGTGCTCTGTCTCGGCAAACATGAAACTGCAATTTTACTCGAAAGTGAATATATGTATACATATCCCAACTTCCATTAGACTTCAATTATATTTTATCAATCCTATATTTTCTCAGTTATCGTAGTTTATCGCTCTAATTAATCCTTCTACAATGTGAGCACGGTACGTGTGAGTAATTTGATGTAACAGATAATCGCCGGGAAATTATCAGTTCTCGTGTGGAGCTCGCTATCATTTCGCTCTCGGAATCTGCGTCGAAAGGATTTCCGTTTTGCAGGTGAAGTTCACCGTGGAAAAAAAATTATGTCGACCAGAATTATTTTTTTCCCTTTCGCGACGCCTCGTATGTGGCGCGATGAGAATTGTGACGACGTATGTGAGGAAGAGAGAGAGAGAGGGGGGGGGAGGGGGAGGGAAGAGGAGTGAGAGACAAAGAGAGAGTGAACAACAAGACAAGAGCGCGAATTAGGAATAATGATCAGCGATCGTATAACTTGATTCCCTATATGCAGTTCGAGGTTTGTAGGTTGGTGGGACCGTATAAAATCCGTTATGCATGCTTATGCGCTGCTACGACGAGTGAAAGCGATCGCACGTTCGGAAAGAAGCTCGACACGCGTACGATGTTGCATTTTGATTGCAATTTTCACATATATTGCGCGCCAGTGTTACTACGCGGAATAATAATCGGGATTGCTTTCCAACGTTAAGCGAGTCCTCGAGAACGAGATTCAATTAACTGTGGCATGATTAAGAGGACAAGTTCTACAAAACTGCTTCTTGTGGAAGAGAAAACGGATATACATATAAAGATTGAAAAAAACAAAAACAATAATTGTTATTTATAAGAAGACATCATTATAATTGTGAGAAGATATCATTTTATAAAATGTAATTAATTTTAACAACATAAATATAGTAGAGAGTGGTTAGAATCGGTCAAAGATGTTAGATGTTTCAAATAATATAATATTTTTGGTTCATGAATTTATCTCAAATGTGACTGTGCGCCGAAACGTTCGGACATTTAAACACAATCTCAATCTTAGCATATTAATAAATACTAATAAAAAGTAATTAATTTTATTTAAAAGATTTATTTAATGAAAAAATTGTTTACAAAGAAATGTTTACTCTCGAAATAAAAAAATTTCTAAAGTTGTTGTTGTTCTAAAATTGTTACTAGTTTTTCTTAGGAAGTATAAAATGTTTAAAGATTTTGAATTTTATGTTCTCTCCTTTCGTTGAATTAGAAAAAAATGAAGAGTACATTAAACTTAAAGTTAATTTTACATTGGTGGAATCGGACTCATAAACTATTGGGTCAATTCTAAGCAGAATTATAAGACTCGTAAAGTGTTGTCGTAAAACTTATAAGAACTTATAACTAATATTGTGCATATATATCGTAAGACGTACGATTATTCATAAATATATGATTTTTTGTAAATTTTATGGTTAGTAAGAAGTTCTCTGTAAAAATATTGTATAAAAGTGTTTAAACACTAAAAAAGTCTTACAAATCTTATAGGAATATGATTACGATTCTTACGATTCTTTAGAATTTAAGCATAAATTTGCTAGTTATCGGTTCTATTTTAGTTAGTACTACACTAACTTTTTTAGTTAGTACTACGCTACATCGTAATTGGCTAAAATAGAATCGACAATCTATAATTTAAGGCTTAACTTATCTATAATGTGATTAGACATCTTTAAGACGTTTTATGCTCCAATTTTGGATTTTGTGCTGAGATTACTAATAGATTTCTAGACTTTTTAGCAAAATAACTGCATATTTGTGATTTATACAATAAAAAGGATTTCATATAAAAATTGTTCAGATTTGCATCAAGTATTGTTTCAAATTGTTATAATTTTAAACGCGATCAGTAAAAATCTCGACGAAGATTATTACTTCTCGGAGAATCGATCTGACTGATGTTTGACGGGTGAATAACGAGCCACGGTCAACAACGGGAGAGCAAGGAAATCATTAACGGATACCGTCCAAGGTTGGTCAATGGCCGTGACCGTCGGAGAGATGAGTGCGCGCGCGCGCACAAGTATATACACTCGACATACCTGTTACTTCGACAAATCCTTGATCCCGGCATTGATCTTTCTCGTCTACACTGCGTAAATTATAGCTTATAAAGCTCTTCGGATTAAATCGAATTAAAACGATATTACGATATTGAGAGAAAATTAGAACGAAGATCTCCGATTGAGCTGTGAACGATCTTGATACGACTGCATGGATTGAGCGATGTCGAAAGACACGCTCAAGATATATCGTTAACATGAAGTTAAGCCGAAAGAGAGATAACTACCGGTTGTACGTAATAAATTTACGTAGCGATCAAGGGATGATTGCTCTTGTTACACGCCGAAGTTTTCTCGATCTTTCCCTTGCTTTTTCCGCTCCATCACACTTTCTGAGAGCGGATAATGTACAGCGCCAAGCGGACGTGTTTCTTTTGCAGATGCGATAGTTCGATTAACGTTACGTTCGATTAATCAAGGTCCCGGCGGCGTTTCCCGTAGCGCGATTTATTTCGGCGTGATAGAAGAGAATCGCGAAAAGAAAGATAGAAAGAGCTAACTAGATCTCGCGATTCATGTCTTCCGTTTCAATATGTTCATACGTCCCGCTGTATAACGTTACTTACTCCACCGTTGCGACCTTGCGGTTAATTAAAAGCGTTCTCACGCCTGCCTGCGCGCCTCTCGGATCCGCGATGCGGTCGCGATCCTTTTTACGATCTCTCGTTCTACCCTGAATTTTTTCGTACGAGTCACGGTGAGACGCGACATGCATACACGATTTGCACACGGTTCGAATTTACAATACGACTGATCGAAATTCTGAGAAAGCGAATGTAAAAAAAAAAAATCACAGTCGTTAAGAAGCTGACAAGCTGACAAAAACGGACATCATATTAACTCATTTTTTTTTTAACATAATAGTTTTTGGTACACTCTTGTCCGTTTTTAAACCGAGATTAATACTCGGTTTAACTTATTTTTTATTTTCTTTTTAGTTATAAAAATTATAAAAAGGTTAAAAAATAAATTAATATGAGATTAATTTTCATTGGTAGAAATAAATATTAGTGATACGAATCTTCGTTCTTTATCCTTTTCATTAATTAATTAATAATAATCTTTAATTATTAATAATAATCTTTTATTATCATATTAATTTTGAAATACTTGAAAATTATCGTATTAATTCTGAAATATTTGAAAATTCCATATGATTATAAACTTTTTACAAAATTATATCGTTGTGTCTTGAAAAAATTTAGTAAGAAGCAAAAATAATTAAGATTAATAATATCAATGCTTGCAAATTACACTTAAATAATCATCTCGAATACCTCGAATAATGTTTAAACATATAAAATGTCGTTTAAATACGTCACGACAGATGATCGTAAAAGGAAGAAAAGCGATGAGCACGTGAAAATCGTTTAAACCTGAAGAACTCGAGATCGAAATCTCCGCCGGCTTGCTGACGACGATTTCGGTTGGAAATTATTCCAGACAATTCCTCATATCGTTCTATGTGTAATTATCTCGGCCGGCCATAAAGGCCGTACTGTTACTACTCAAATTAGAATCGCCTTCTTCTACACTTCCTCATCTTTATGACATTTTAAAAGATAATGATTTGAAATATCTGTTATCTGAAAAATTCACTCTTGTTACAAAATAGATTATCTTCCATTTATATTATGAATTATATTATGAATTACGTTAATGGAAATCGATAAATAATTTATTATTTTTTTTTGTTTATATGAGAGCTAAAATGAAATTAATTTGATCAATAATTGTTGAAAATAATGAAATATTTTGGAATAAATATTTTAAGTTACTCTAAAATTTTGTGTTCTAACTTTTTACGATTATTTTTTGCCGATGGTTTAATTTTACTTGGTATAATTTTTACAATATCCGTATTTTATAAATAAAGGATAAGTAGTAGCAGAAATAATTAAGTAATTTTAAGATCTTCATAAAATTTTTCAATTATTTAATGCTATCAATTTACTAAAACATATATTGTTAATATTTATCTTATCTCGATATATTTATTTCGATATAGCTACACATAATTTATATTTATACCATATAAATAATAATATATGGCTCAATAAAAACAAATTAATAATAATAAAGTAGAAGAAAAGTTACGAGCTAAACAATAAACTTTTAATATTCGATAATAAACAGTACAAATATATATTTCGTTCACCAATCGGATCATTATCAATGTAAAAATAAAAATAGAATTTGAAATTATGACATTATATAGCAGTTGAGTAAAATATAAGTAAAATATTACAATAAATAGCCTATGAAGTTATCAGAAAATTTAAAATAATTTATATTTATATTTTCTATTTTCCCTATTTTAACGTTTAATTAAGAAACGAAATTGTTAACAAAGTTAATCGGTCAATAAAGCTCAAGCTAGGATGTACCGTTTTTACGTTTACTTTGAGAAACAGATTCCCTACGGTCCATACGCGACGCGTCACCGAATCTAACGGTAACGTTGATTCGTCCAAAACGTCGTTTCCTCCTCTACAAGTCGAATGTTATCGAGTTGTATATTTACTTATATCCTTGTGAGCGGTAACGGTATATACGTTTCGGCGGTTCGTTTCATGAATAAATTATTCTAACTATCACCACAATGACATTCCTTTTTATAACTAATGACAAATTTCAAATTAACATAGGCAATTTACTTATATTTATTTTTATTCTTGGAACCAGAAAACTTTTTTTACTTTAATCAAATTATTGTAACTTATTGTTGGTTCGTAACAATCGAATTCATACATTTTATCGTGTTATTTTATGAAAATACTTTATAAAAAAAAGTAAATACTTAATGTGAATCATATAAAATGCAATGGGTTTCAAAATGTTAAGCTATAAAATGGAATATCTGAAAAATCGAAAGCAAATCTTGACTTATTCCATACATTTAAATATTAAATGTTTGACTCCTCTTAATCTTAAAATGTAATATTTATCTAATATAAAAATAATATAGAATAAAATATATATAAAATAATTTTACAAAAAATTTAATTTGATTAATTTTTTATTCGGCTTCAATTTTTTCTGTCTATCACTGATAATACATAGAGTGAAAAGAATTTTGTCAAAAAGGCGAAATTTTGAAGTATCTAAATAACAAATTGATGTCAAAGACGTTATTTTGATGTTAAATGACGACAAATAATGCCTGCTACTTAAGTAATTTTGTGGTTGCATCTAGAAAAAAACCCGCGGCCTGCGGCGGCATACTTAAACGTTGCGTTTACGTTGCGCTTTTTAGATAATAAACGTTCGATGCACCATGAAGCGGTACAGTCGTAAAACAATCATTTCTTTGAAAGAAATATTTACTGTCTCTCTTTGTCTAGTCTGTGTAGATTTCAAATTCCTAACCAGTGAGGGATGATGCATACATATAATAGATCTATTATGAGTGGATGTTACAACTGTTCAACCACATTCACTCGAAGATCTATTCAGTTGACATTAATTAAAAGTAAAATAACATTAATGTTACAATTTTGCAACAATAATATAAATATAATACATGATGTTACAATTATATTATTGAGTGCATAAGCATAACATTAATGTTTTGTTATACTTTTAATGGGGGTGTCAACTGAACGTTATCCAAACTTCACTTTGAATTTATAAATCTAGACCTAAATTTTGATTTTTTCTTGTTTTTACAAAATTGATTGTTCGAGACAAATTTTGTAGGACTTGCGAAGAACGATCGATCATTGATAGTATCTTTGAATTATAACTTCAAAGAAACGTTTAATCTTTATCTTACTCACTGTGAGGAACATTTGTTTCAGCTTCAACTTTAAAAGTCCTTTCCCGACCGGTTCGATAATCTCCACGTTACATTAAAATCCAGCAGACTGTCCTCGAAAGACAGGGTAAGTAAAAAAAAGTTATAAATATCGAAAAAGAGAATATTAGAATTGGGACCACGATTCTCTCTTTCGCTTCCTTAAACACCGTTCATATCACTGCACCGGATGTCGAGTGGGGTCGAGCACCTCCGTCCTCGCAGGTGGATGTCCAGAGGTTGACTGTAGAATCGTAAGTAACCGCTCTGTGCTTGGACAGCCAGTCGGGGCGAAAGAGGGGATCTTTCTTTCTCTTTCTTCCTTTCTGGTCGGGGATACTGGCCCCTATTCTGCCTCTAAACCTTTTTCCGCATATTGATGAAAAGAGAAGATAATTATTTGATGTAAGAGGATAAACCTCTGTTATGACTCTCTTTTTCAAATAGGTTGTATAGATTGAAAAATGCAGAGAGAGCGTTCGAAGTTTTTCTCTACTAGAACAACCAGAGGATAACCAGAGAAAATAAGGCCCGGGAAAATAAAAAACATTATATCTCTTTTAAAAAAAGTTTGAAAAGTTTTAAATCAATTTCTTATGAATAATAAATTTATTTTGTTATACGTTCTATTATTATAGGATTGTCATAAGCTGAAAATCAGAGACCTTTGCAAAATTTTCTGGAAAATTAAAATTCTTAGTTTTAAAGAAGTTTAAAATTAAATATATGCGTATATATATATCACACGCAATTTTGGAATATACTATCAACTTAACAATTAAATGGAAACAGTTTCAACAGCACAGTGTTAGTTAATAATAATTTACATTACCATTTGCTGTGTTCAGCAAAACATTTATTTTGTAAGTCTTCGCTAAAATAAGATTATCCCTGCAGATTTAAAAGTATAATTCAATCAGCGCGAAGAAAACTTCCAACAGTTGTAAAAGAAACATTCTGTTGAATGCGATCATGTTAAATTGCTTTATCAAACAAAATATTTCATGATTTCCAAATAAAAAAAAAAATTAAAAAATTATTATTGAAAGCATCAGGGAAAATTTTGTCAGGAAATCAGAAAAAAGTTATGGAATTTTAGGATGAGAAATTTGTGAAAATCTTACATCAATATCGATTAAAATTTAGAAAAATGCAGATTTCATGACAGATGAAAAAATACTAAACATTCAACAAATGATAAAAATTTGTTATGGAATTTTTGAATTTACTGAGATTATGGGTGCTTTTCAGCAAGGATACAGCTTAACATGTTTGCTTAACATAAGCAAACAATAAGGATATAATACATTACATCCTTATTGTTTGCTTATGTTAAGCAAGGATGAAACAATTCACTATGTTACCCAGTGTCTATGTCCTTGCTGAAAAGAACTCTATATAAATATAAATGGATATTTTCAACCAAAAGCAATATATTTTCAAACAGAATTATCATATGAAATTGTTCTTATTGCACAAAGAAATACACGATCTTTTTTTATTAACTACATTGAGAGAAAAATATTTGATATATGTAGCTATAATTATATATAGCTATAATTATATTACTATAATTATAATTATTATAATATTAATAATAGTAATCATATAGATCTAGCAACAAATATATATAGTTAGCAATCTATAAAATGATTATAATTATAGTTATTATAATATATAAAAATAGTTGAAAATTAAAAATGATTCAAATGATTATAATTATAATTTGAATAATTTTTATGGTTATAATAATTATAATTATAGTCGTTTTATAGATTGCTAACTATATATATTTGTTGTTAGAACTATACATATAGTTGTTATTACTAATATTATAGCAGTAATAATCATAATTATTAGTAATATGTAATTGTAATAACAAATATCAAAAAAATTTTCTTTCTTGCAATTTTTTACCAGCACCAATCATGGAAACGTTGCTTGATTTTCGGAAAAATTTTAGAGAATCAAAGTCATGAATAATAACAAAATTTGCCGAAATTACAAAAATCTCAAATCTTAAAATAAAAATTACGTTCGCGTAACATAAATCTTGAATAAAAATCTTAATGAATAGAGAACAAATAAAATGGATATAGATATCTATGCTATTATTATTCTATAATTATTTTATATTTTTTATAAAATGATAAATAATTGATAGATTAAACCAAGCGACATTAATATTTTAATCTGTAGAAAATAAATTCTGTGAAACTTATTCTAGACCTTATACTAGATCTTAATTGTTCTAAAAATAATGTATTTCAGTATTCGTTATGATATAATTTATAATGTATTCAAAAACATTTTCGTATTGCGAGCACTTGCAAACTGTTTTGATAAGATTAACATTTCGTAACATACATAGAACATATACATAGAACGTTGCAAATTAGTAATTGCGGAAATAAAATGTGGGTTTTTTAAATGTATGATTTGATACAGCGTGTTTAATAACATTCTGTCGAGTAATAGCAAATTCGGTTGAAAAAATAGTATAATAATAGTACAGATTAAAAGTATATAGTTATTTATATGTAGAATTATAATGTAACATAAAATATCTAGTTTATAAGAAAACGTGCTATATTGCAAAATTGATATAAACAAAACTAATGTTATTAACCGAAAGTATTTTTAAAAATCACATTTGAAATGAGTATTCTAGATGATCAAATACTGGGATCCCATGGATTCTACTATACCTGAACCAGGCCATGTTTGGAGACAAAATATCTCAAAAATAATGTAGTTGAATTCAATAAGATTCCACACAAATTGATAGCTCATCTGATGGTACTTTTCAAACTTTACAATTCTTATTTGAAACATTTTTTTTCAAAAATGCATTGTTCTCGAGATATTTTGTATTTAAGTTAAAATAGCCGAACATGTTTCGACCTTTGTCGGATATAGAATTCATAGGATTGCAAAATTTGATCATCTAGAGTATCTATTTCAAATGTGATCTTTCGACTGATGTTAGTTTTTTTAAAATCACTTTTGCAATGTAGCACATTCTCTTGTCAGTGAAATATTACATATTTTGTCAAATACTAATTGTGTGTGCTACATACTGTACTAGCTTCCAAGTTTCATTATATAATTCTATACGATTTTGGTATATTCAATAGCAGCTTCAATTTATGCGACTAAATAAGTGAACATATCAACCGAATTCGTTATAATCTCTCGTCTTTTCTTTAAAATCTTAGACAACAATTGTTTTATATATTTTAGCATACATGTTTACAGTATAAGTCAGTATTAAACTTTATTAATTATTTTACTGATTTAAATATGGTGAAAATAATAAAAAAAAATTACGAAGTGTAATTGTTTAATCCTCGAATTTAATGGAATTAACATGTGTATCTATGTGTCCACCGCGGTAAGAACCACGCTTCTTTTTTTGCTTCTCATGTCGAAACTTCTTGCCTTTTGTAAACTTCAATACTTCATTAGCGCGTTCCCCCCATGATCCTCTTGCACCTTTCTGTAGAGGAAAAAATAAATGTTAAATATGTCTTTACATTTTTCTTAAAGATTAAAAGATTATATCTTTGTAGTAAAATCCCGATTTTTCTCTCACCTTTATATACATCTTTATTATTAATCATCAAAAGTGATTCTTTTATTTTGAGGTGGGCCTGCGATATCGAAAGATTTTCTTTTATCGAAACCACTCCTAAAACCTCCTCTATCATTATTTTCATTGTTTCCCCACGATTTTCTGGATCCGTCATTATCCCTGTTTCCTCCCCAAGATTTTCTGCTATCGAAACCACCTCTACCGCCACCTCTACCACGACCACCTCTAAAACCACCACGACCTCCGCGACCACCCCTATCATTATCGTTGTTCCTATATCCAGCGTTATCACCACTGTTGCTCCAACGCCCACCCCGATCGCCGCCACGTCCACCTCTAAAACCGCCATGACCACTCTCGTCACGTCCTCCTCGGAAACCACCCCTACCGCCTCTAAATCCACCCCTAAATCCACTTCGTTCGAAGTTTTGTTTTTTAAAACTGTTATCTTCATCCTAAAACAAAAGAGGAATAGGTCAGTCGCCCATACTGAAAGCATGTTATTACAAAAGCAATTCACGTCTTTCTTTTTTTCTTGCTTTTATTTGTTTTAGATTTTAAAATTTGGATAAATTTGGTGAATGCACGGAAACATGGTCTCAAGCAGGGTCTCGAGCTTTTATAAAAAGGGCGAGCGACCTATGCCTCTTGGACGGTTTCCAAGCATTTACCTTTGCTTCAAACGAATTATTAGCCAACTTAGGATCCAATATGATGTCTTCACTTTTCACACGCTGATATGTACGATTTTTCTGCCACTAAATAAAAATCATAGGTGATAAAAAAAAGAATTTATATCATTTCTCAGTAACGTAAAGAAATGTAAAGTTAAGGTAAACTAATTAGGCCCAATGTTCTATTATTAACTTGATGTTAAGCTTAAGCTGTTTCAATAGGTTTCACCTATGACATAATCACAGATGAAACTCATTAGATAAAACATCAGGTTAAGCCTAATGACAAGTTAACCAGAAAATGAAAAATCGGATATTAGGAGATATATTCCAATTATTGGACAAAACGATAAAAAAAATTTTAAATATCCAGCTTTTAATATGTACAACTCTTAAATAAATTCGTTACTTATAAAAATTCAATAACGAATTTATTTAGAAACGTACATATTATTGAAAGCTTAATATTTTTAATTTTTGTTATTTCATTCAATAACCAAGTCATGTCCACAAACTAATATATCTATTTTAATTGTTACTTAAATATAGCAGTAATGGTTGCATTCAAAATATGATTAAAAATGTTAGACTGTATTTTAGATCGTATTTTATATAAAAACCTTTACATACACGTAATATATATGTATGTATGTATGTATGTATGTGTGTGTGTGTGTGTGTGTATGCGCGCGTGCGTGCACGTGTGTGTGTGTGTGTGTGTGTGTGTGTGTGTGGATGGATAGATAGATGGGTGAATACATACCTTGTTTCCATTGAAGCTACTATTAGCTTTCACAAAGTTGCCATAGCTATTTCTTGCAGCTTTTGCTGGTGTTTTTTCTTCATCATTATCAGTGTGTTTCCTTTTTTGTCCCTTGTTGACCTCAGCTGGTGTGTGAACATTCATCTTCTCTTTATTGGAGTTATTGGAGTCTGAATCAGATTCACTCGAGGACTCTTTTTTGGCGATTGTCTTGGCTGATGCTGTTATTGGTGCTTCATCTTCTGAATCATCTTCTGAATCTTCGCTAGAAGATTCCTTCTTCTTCTGTGTTTTACTAATCGCCACTTTCGATACTGCTGTTGTCGTTGGTTTCTCTTTTTCATCAGATTCGTCCTCTGATTCCTCGCTTGATGAATCTTTTTTCTTTACAGAACTAATTTTACTAGGTGCCACTGTCATTGGTTTCTCTTCTTCATCAGATTCATCGTCTGAATCCTCGCTCGATGAAACTTTTTTCTTTATAGAACTAATTTTATTAGTATTTCGATTAGTGATAACTGGCGTTTTATCAAGTGCTGCTTTCGTTACTATCATTGTTGCTGGTTTTTCTTCTTCATCGGATTCATCTTCTGAATCGCTTGACGAATCTTTCTTTACAGAACTAATTTTATTAGCAGTACTTTGATTAGTGAGAGCTAGTTTTTTAATAGGAGGTTTTTCATCTTCGCTACTTTCTTCGCTCGAGGAAGATTTTGTTTTCTTAGCGGCGACTGCCGGAGTTGGTTTCTTAGCAGCAATTGCCGGAGTTGTTTTCTTGGTAGTGGCTACTGAAGTTGGTTTCTTAACAGGCTCTTCTTCGCTATCGTCGCTATCATCGCTATCTTCGCTTGAAGACTCTTTCTTGGTAGTTAATTTTACTGGTGCAGCTGGTTTATTGGGAGCTATTTTTTGGGGCGTTTCTTCTTCATCGCTGCTTTCTTCACTCGATGACGACTCTGATTTTTTAATTGCTTTTGCTGGCGCTGGCTTATTCTGATTTTGTGTCTTCAAAGTTGCAGCAGTTTTTGTTACGACTGCCTTATGTTCTTCTTCGCTGCTCTCTTCTTCGCTCGAAGAAGAATCTTTTTGCACAGCAGTTGCTGATGAAGTTGATTTCTCAATGGACTGCTGTTCGTCACTGCTATCGTCGTCACTAGAAGATTCTTCCACAGCAGTTTGTTTTGCTGGCACTGTAGATTTACTGAGAACTGGTTTTTTCTGTACATTCTCATTCAATGCTACATCACGACTTTTGCTCTTGTTTTTAACCAGTGTTGCTGATTTATTCTGTTTTTGTAATTGTGTTTTTGAAGGTGCATTCGTTATGGGTGTGGATGTCTTCATTGCTAACTGTTTGGTAGTTTTTGAATTTACCATTTGAACGTCAGGACTCGCTGAAGATGAATCACTGGAAGTTGAATCAGATGAATCAGATATTTTATCCTCTAATCGAGTAAAAGCTTTCATCATTGCTCCAGCTGCTTTCGCTCGAAAATTTAGATCATTTTCATAATTCTCCTTTCCTTCCCGCAGAAGAAAGGGGAGAGACTTTATTTCCTTTGTTATTTCTGGAGTTATTGGAATATCTTCACCTTCTTCACTAGAATCTTCCGAGGAAGATTCCGCTATCTTTTTAAGAGCTACTGTTTCCACTACTTTGCCATTAATTTGTGCATTTTTTTCTGTTTCTTCTTCACTTTCCGAGCTCGAATTCGAACTGCTTTCCTTAGTTACTTGTGTGACTAATGGGATCTTTTTGGGAGAGTTCTTTTGGAAATACTTAATTACTTCCAATAATGTTGGAAATTCTTTTCGCAGGAGAGGCTGAAATATACAAGCATTGATAAAACAATTATTGCCAATTACATGCAATATTTAGTAATTTTAAGTTGCTACAATAAAAATTATGCACAACGTGCAGATGATATAGAATAATCGAGAAAAATCACATTGGGAGCGTTCAAACTGCGTTAATCCACGTGGTGTTAACGAGTATGGCGCCAGACGGTACTTTGATGCCGCATGGCGCGTGGCGTCGGCCATCCTTGCGACTTACCGCTTTCGTCTTCTTCTGGAAAACCGCCGCCAACGATGCATCTTTCTTTAACAAATAGTTATACACGAGACCAGCTACTAACGATTCCTCAGCGTTACTCATGGTGCCAAATACGTATGCCAATCGCAAATAAAGGAGACCAATAAATTCGCGACGAACGTCGCTTCCTCAGCTTCCTGTCTCGTCGGCTTTGCTACTTGCAGTGGCTACTTACTTCACTTATGTGTCTGGGCCGTCTGCGGCGCTGCTGTTATCCAGCCTGGCTGGATTCGATAGAATAGATTCGCATAGAATTTATAGATGGATTTCTAAGGATACGATCAACGCAATGCTGAAAACGCTTTGAAACGTTTTTTAATTGGTCAGTTGGTAAAATTCTTTCTTCTAATTGGTTCACCAAATGCTTCAAAGCGAGACTTTGACCACAGCCTAAATGATATATGCATCAAAAGAAATCGCAGCCAATCCACGCGTCTAAAATGAATAGATGTTTTCTATTAGTTCGTGTACACAGAACGCGGCAACGCTTGCCGCGCGGCGGAAGTTGGCGCAGCCAATCAACGTCTCGTTTGCTCAGAAGTAAAGCCGGATTCACACAAAAGCGCAAGCGGAAAAACGGAAACCAATCAGAACTCGCGAAAGACAAAAGCAGACAAGCGAAATGTATCACTCACTACTATTGCGAGTTCCGATTGGCTTCCGCTTTCCGTCAAGGTGTGAACCCGGCCTAATAGATATGTATTCCACCATAGATATATAATTTCCACCATAGAAAATTAATTTCCATCAATTTGAAATCAATCCAACTTTTGTCTCGCGGCGAAAGTAATATTACATCATTTCTAGAAGTTTTGGTGAGGTCGACTTAGACCTGATTGCACCAACGTTACTTTGATTTTAAGTGAGGCTTAAAACTCTCTCTGTCTCTGTCTCTTTTTCGCTTTAAAATGAGACAGAGAGGCCCGTATTCAGAACGCGCTTACAACAATATAAGGCCTAGTTGCACCAATGTCACTTTGACTTTAAGCGAGACTTAAAATTCTATCTATCTCGTTTTAAAGCCAAAAAGAGACAGAGACAGAAAGAGTTTTAAGTCTCACTTAAAATCAAAGTAACGTTGGTGCAACTGGACCTTAACACGCTAATAATTTACGTTACGCATAGTATAGAATTTTAGAGATAAAAGCGCGCTTTTATCAATAATTTTATTTGAATACGAGCCAGAGTGTTGTAAATTTTTCTTAATTAAGTTAATTTGTAAAATTCTTTCTTCTAATTGGTCCATTTGGCCAAAGTCTCATTACAAATGCTTTGAAGCGTTTGGTTGATCAATTAGGACAAAAAATTTTATAAATTGACCAATCAAAAATTTTTTTAAAGTATTTGTAGCATTGCGTTAACCCTTAAGCAGCTCATGAAAATGTATCTTTAAACATGTTTTTAAATTGCGCGATAAAGTTTTAGCGGTTTTAGCATACTCTCTTGCACATGATTGGTCGAATTGGATTGGTCGAATCTGATTGTCGTTTTTTTTCAAATTTGTAAACCGGTATGTGCTGAGTGCCGGTGTGATTTTCCGATTTTATTGCGATTTTACTATTTTGCAGCATGACTGAAACGCAACAAAAGACTAAGTGCATTACTTTAAAAGGCTCTGCCGAGTTGGTCTCGCAGTATCTGCGTAAGTATGATTTTAGTGAGTCAATTTTAGTCTTAAGATATTTCTAACCTTTCTTTGATTATTATGTTGATTATTTTGTTGCAGTCTACGGAATCAATAGTATACTCTATCAAAGAGGAATATATCCGCCGGAGACTTTCACACCCTCCGAACATTTCGGTCTATTCATCTTCACGTCCACGGACGAGAAGATTACATCTTTCTTAAATACTGTGCTGAGACAGATTGAAGAGTGGCTTGTCCAGCGCAAGGTGCATAAAATCACGCTCGTCATAACAAATGTCAATACAAAGGAAGTGCTGGAGAAGTGGGATTTCAAGGTCGATTATGAAGATCAGAAGGCTAATGGAACAGATAGCATCATTAAGAGTGATTTGCCTGAAGTAGGGACAAAAGATGTAAAAACTATACAGAAAGAAATACGCGAAGTAATACGTCAGATCACAGGTAATATGAAACACAGTACTATTTGAAATAAAACGCTATGATATATCTCAAGTAGCATGAAACACTCTAGCGATATTGTTGCAGTGCTGAATGTTCTATGCTATATAGAATTTAAGACATTGAAGTCATAATAAAGTATTCTTACAGGTACAGTAAGCTTCTTACCACTCTTGGATTGCCTATGTTCTTTTGATATACTTACGTACACAGTATCTGACTGTAACATTCCCAACCAGTGGGACGAGACTCAGCCAGTTTTTATTGCAAACAGTCAAGAGGTACAACTTAGATCATTCTCAACCTCTTTACATAAAATGAATACTGTAGTTAGTTATAAAAATACCTGAGCCTATTTGCTGTTCTATATGTAATATTTGTAAATACAAATTTCATTTCAACCACGTATGTGTTAACTATCATTACCAAAAACTGCTATATTATTCCATATAGATTACTGATTAAATGACAGCAATACTTTCTCATACACAATACATTCATATTTGAAAATATGTCAAATGTGTTTATTAAAATGTTACATTCATTAATGTTTGTCAGATATTTTTGTGTGATGAATATATATTTTAAAACCAGAATATATATTTTAAAACCTATATTGTTTAAATGTGAGAAAGTACTAAAAGAAAAGTACAATTAAACATATTAATTACTATTAGATCTTTTGATAATATAAATTAAAAAAATTAAATTAAAATAATTATAATTTTTTAAATAATTATAATTATAATTTTTGTTTTTTTTTCTTGTTTAACTATTTTAGATTTTAATTCTAAATGTAGTTTTATTGCTATTTTTGCATTAAAAAAAGGAGATTTATAGAAATTGTAGGAAAAAGGGTAAAGGGACATGGAACACTGATAAGAGAATCTTGGCAGATTTTATTAAAACATAATTGACCTTTACATTTAAACACAAGAATTACATTTGCGTACTTGGCAAAGCATGAAAGATACGACTAGAATAAAGTATTTTCGCTTGTCGACGCTTCATAGTAATCATCTAATGCTAGCGTCTTCCAGTGTAAAGCTTTTCTCACATGAAATCTCGTTGCTGATACTAGCCTCAATCATTTCCTAACGATTCCTCGCGTTATGCTCCATCTTTAAAATATTCTAAACGAAATCATGCATATTCAAAAAATGATTCGAAAGATCAGCGGCATACTCTTTTAATTTTAGATAAATCATATATTTTACAAACATGTAAATACAAGTGTGACATATTCAATCATAATTTGCCTCATTTGGGAAATGAAATTAAGTAATAAAAATCATTTTGTGCCTTACACACTATCAATTTGTCCACGATGCCCGGTAATTGGCACTCGATTTCATGACAAATCTAAATGAATGAGAATAATTATCTCTTATTCGAATAATCGGCACTTGCTTTGAAGGTTCATAAAAGTTCATGCATGTGTGAACAGTTCTCTGAAGCAATCTTAAAGTATTAAAAAATTAGTAAAATTTGCAATGAGAATTTTTATAAAGATATTACCAAGGATTTCTGAAGAGAATTACTTTAATTTTATAAGTACTCAAATATTTTTATTGCTGTATCTAAGTTGTATGTTTTTCATATGTCTTTATCCCATAATTTAAAATAATTAATATCTGTTACAATATTTGAAAGATCATGTCTAAAAATTTTACATGCACCTTTATTTCTTTTTTTTTATATTTTACATTACAATCTGCAATTGTAAACTCATTTTCCATTTTGCATAATAATTACAAATGAAATTTGTTCTTTAACGTGGGGAAAAGTCGGTATTTTGAAACATATAGGGAGCGTAACATTTTTATTGTACTATTCATTAGACGATTATCATAAATATGGTGATAAAAGAGTAAAAATATTTTTACTCTTCAAAAAGTAGCCAATTATAGGAATACAAGAGTATCTCTTCTTTCATTTATGTCTGTCACTGTTCTGAGCGCATTTCGTCGAAGAAAGTTGTTTCGAGAAACATTGATGGCGACCTATACCTTTATTAGTAGTTCGCCGTTACGTCCCCATTATAATAATTTCGCTATTAACGTTAATACTTCGTGCTGCTAGAGTTAGCCATATTATCAATAGTGCGTAGTCTTTTTGCTATAAAGACTATCGCGGAACGCAAACGTCCGATTCTTGTTCGCTTGGCTCGTCTTTATACGATACTTTTGAGAAAATAGCACTTTCGAGCATTCAAGATTGTAAAAAATATCCTGGACCTTTGATGCATTTTGGATGCGATTAAAGTCTCACTATAAATGCTTTGACGCATTTGATTAAACTTAAAAAGAAAGAATTTTATGAATTGATTAATCAAAGAATACTCAAAGCATTTGTAGTATTATGTTAACTGTATCCTTTTGCGAACGTTTCAACAATCCATTTTTACAAATATCGAATATTTTCTATTTATGTGAATTACATTAATAAATTTTATATTAACACGTGTTTTTTTTTTTTAGAAATTTTCTGAAACATCAATGAATATTTCCACGATTTGTCGTAGCGATTGTAATAATATTTTTGCGATAATATGACCGTTTTTAAATTTTTAAAACTTTTTAGTAGACAATTTGATGACATTTGATGAAACTATAGGAATGTTCGGCGATATTTGCAGAATTTTACACATTATGTGCAAGAGATGGCTTTAGTTTCTAACGTTGCGCCGTTTCGCAATATAACTGCATAATTAGGTGTTCGTAAGATTTTCTACTCGAAATATTTTGTTTCTCTTCAAAAGCACGTGATTTACCAAAGACGAACATTACATTCGTAATTATTCTCTGCACCCAAGCCATACGCTCTTTAAATGTGTCCTAGACTAGTTTTGCTCTGCATTCGTTTTTTTAGCTCACACACTGCGAAAGCTGCTGGAGATACGCTGCAGTTTTACAAACGTGTTTATCCCGCTGGCTCGCAACACCGTAAGAGAGCGAGCAATGATGGTAATGGAGTTCGCCGGGTCGTAAATTATTTAAAGTTCTCTCGCGATGTAAATTAGGAAAAGGGAAATTGTCATTAGAAAAGCTGGTTGGAAAAGAAGTTAACATAATGAAGAAAACATCGCTTTTTACAATGCTAATGAGCATTAAAGTGAAATACTATCTACTCGTGTAAATTATGAATTTTTTTTATGCACACAATTATATGTAGGCTGCTAATTAAAATTGATTTAACATTTTAAAATGCAGTAGCAATAATAATTCTAAATTATTATATAAATATATAAAAATTCTTAATTATTGAAATGCAATTTTATCGTTAACATTTTACTGATAAAAATAATAATACTTATTTATGCAGATATAACAATCATACGATGATAAATTTGACGATACGATCATATTTCAACTCTATTATATCTTTATATCGTATTATCTGTAATTTTTAATGATTCGGAGCAAACAGTTTTTTTTTTGTCGCAATCTATACGGTGTAACAGAGCAGCACGGATCGCGTCTTCAGTAACATTATGCGGTAATTCTTAAATACCGTAGAAACGCGTCTCTAGTAAAAACATTGAAAAATAAACAATGCGAAATAATATACAATATTTTACAGTAGCGCTTAGTATACCAGTGATTGGGCATCGTTCTCGCGAAACGGTGATTCGCGATAATCAAGATTTGCGAAAGTGTCATCCATCGAATCGTTCGATCGCATCACAAGTTCCTCCATACAATCGAATGCAACGGAGATCTTTACAATCATTATCACGCTCGAACGCTAATGCGTTGAGAGGAATCACAAGCGCCATCGGTAAAGTACTAATACCGGCTACAATGGATAAAATAAATCGTTAATTAATTATTCGCCAACGTGACGGACGCAAACGTATGCTCAACCACCGTTCCGCGGTCCCATCCACTTCTCGTGGACCGAAAATCGATTCTCCTTATGTGTAAAATCGCGATTCGATTGCAACGCGGTGCCCCGCACGAGGCATGCGCAAAATAGCACGCCTCGAATTGTCATTTTATTTATACACCTCTACTTACTTAAGTTTATCTTGGACTAACGCTATATTTCGATTTACGATCATTCCTCTTTCTTTTTTTGCGTAAAATATCATAAAATACATTCTTTCTTTTGTTCACTATTCACGGACTCGCCGTCTCGTCCCGGTAATTGCACATTGGAGTCGAGTCACGATATCGAGTGAGCGAATCGAAGAATTTTAATTGAGATCATGTCAATTCAATGTCGTATGAATTGTAAATAAATTACAATATATGTATTCATTAATATATATACGTTACATTGTATCTTATTTAAATTTGTTAAAAAATGATTAAGAAAAATTGCTTTATATCTCATCATATTTTATTTTAAAAATGTATGAAGATAAGCTATTTCAAAAATTTTACTCTATGTAATTATAAAACACACACACACAATACATAATTATATTATAATAATTTAACATTGTAAAATTATAGATTTATTTAGAAATAGGATTTTTTAAATGAAAGTCTAAATGTTTAGTTTCTCATCTACTGTCATTTTCGCTGCTGTAAAATCGAAACTTGCTCGTCGATGTCGCGAAATACCGATCGTTACGGCGAGTCTCGTGATGACTCACGATGACTTTCATACAAATCGTTCGATAGGTACGAGCGACGAAACGGATTCAACGAAAAAGCACGGCGGCACTAGTAAGCTTGCACGGACATCATACGCTACGACGATTTCTCTTCTTGAGAGACTGTTTTTTTTTTTTATATAGCTATAGAGTCGTAAAGTACTTTCCGCTTCTCATCACGTGAGAACGGCTCGGAACACTCTGCTCGCTTGTTCGCCCACAAAATTACCTATATGTATAACCGTGTGTGTTCTTAAAATGTAAAAAGTAAGCACGTGCGTCCCCTCTCGTCAACAGAAATGCAAAACATTCTCATTCTTAATACTATCGACTATTGTCGCAGCATAGAAGATTTTGGCTTTACAATAGAAATGACGGCTTTATAGAAATTGGCTTTTTAAGTTAAGTTAAGTTTTTCCTGAAATATCGTTCAATATAATAGTTTTGAGCTAGTTTACATATATTATCTTAAAAATAATAAAAAGAATAAATTAGACGATTGTAATTATATAATTATAATAACAAATGGATTGTTAAAACTAACTCCTGAAATTGAAAATTTTCATCTAAAAGTGATTGCCAAAATTCAAGAATTTTTGAACTATGTGAAAAGAATATTTTTATAATTTGATAATAAAAAATTTATCAGAACATTTAGAAAAATGTTTCTGATTTATAAACTAAGTTTTTAAAAATATCTTGTTAGGTCTTCTGTTTTATTAATTTAATAATATATATTTATCTATCTAAAGTCATAAAATAATACATGAAGAACAATATAAAACGATAAAGATGTAATTATCATAATTTAATGATATTTTTATTCTTATTCCGTTCTTATTTGCCATTACAATTTGTTGCGATAAGGATGAAATGTAATTACTTATTTTTTTTTTGCTGCGGAAGCTATTCTTGTACCAATATTAATTACGAGCTTTGTTAATTAGAATACACCTGATTTTATCATCGAAAAGTGACGACATAATTGCATTGAGATCGAAAAATGCAATAAAAACGATATTCTCATACAGTTTCGTCTTCTGTTAATTTTTATATTTTTTCATTCTATGAGTGGAAAATGGAAAAAAATAAATTAACATATGGAGCTCGTTTCATATTTCGATTGCTCGAGAGTTGACGCACTGCGCCAGATGCCTAAAAAGAGAGTACGAGGGATTTACTTTGTACAATAGAAACGCCTTGAACGCGTCGTTGAGGCCGGATTTCTTTTCGGCGAAATCTCTTTGGGAGTCGCAGAGCGTCTTTTCGCGGTTGGCTAGGTCCTCTTTTGTTGTTAGCATACAAAACGGTTGCGATGTATATCTTTCGGGCTGTATACAAATTTTTCAGCTGACCGTTTCAGTATTTTTATGAGCCAGCGATTTTAGTATCTTCGCGATTTTATTCTCAAAGACTTGATTTACATCTGTACTTTGAATCCCAAAGTTGACATAACGCACCTGAAAAATATAATAAAAAACGAAGTAAATTAGATAACTTATAACATCTAATAAATATAACATCTAATAAATTGATTGTTAAAAGTAATTCCTAAAATTTAAGAATTTTCATTTGAAAACATGTGTGAGAGATAATTAAAATGTTGAAACATAATTTATAATTTCAAATATTATAATTAAAAGAAAATACGTGATATAAATAATGAAAATATTCATTTCAGGAATATAAAAAATGTGTAATCCTGCAGTGTTTTTCTGTGTAAGTATGGAATTATATAAGTTTGTATACAGACTAAAGTAAATTGAAATGTTCATAAAGTAAATATGAAATAATGTTGTACAAAGTGTATGTAAATGTAATTTATATAAATTATAAAAATTTAACATTAATGCATTTAGATTGAAAATTTAACTTAAAAAAAAATAAAAATCAAATTTTAATTTCAAGAAAAAATATTGAGACATAATATAGAAATCAAAGTATATCTTAATAGAATTATTAAATTTAGTGTTGTCAAAAATAAAATATTTTAAAAGTTTATTCAAATTTCAATTTGTTTTTATGTGAACATTTTTGTGTGTACGTAATTAACAGATTACTTATCTCATTTCACGTTATCAAACAAGTATAGTTCATATCAGATGTATAGTTAAAATTTTGTTAAAGTGGTTTATCTAATCGTAGGACATTCTGCTAATTGAAGCTGCATCCTGTCCGCGGAAGCTGAAAATTTCGCGTTATATGTTATTTGGTGCCCGAAAGATACCGCAATCCTTCCTGCGTAAAGCTCTGATCCTGAAAATCCTATTACGGTACTCGAGATCATCCTCACGAGTCCTCTCTTCCTGCAATCCCGTAAAATGATATCACGACATTCCCATGGTACTACGTCGATCTAAGCGTGCCCTATGGTATGGTTTTACGACGGCTTTTCTCTCTTATTCCGTTTTCCTCGTGCAAACCTCGCTAGAAACGAGCGTTACGAGAACCTTTGACATACTTCTCCTTCTGTCCTACCAGAAATTAGAAGGGTACTTTCGTTCCTCGATATTTCGACATTGACTTTAAGTTGATTCATTAAACAAGCGAATAAAACGAACCACTTGAGCAAATTTCTAATGCGATATTTTGTGGAAAAAGATAGCGTTATCGAATTTGCTTATATATATATATATATATATATATATATATATATATATATATATATATATATATATATATTTTTTATATTTTTATTTTCTCTCTCTTTCTTTATGTCATTATATATCTCTCACACACTATTTTTTTGATAGATATTTAACTTTCACTTTATATCATT
>Ga0157363_1000930_pt1 | contig 23431 bp, 7 predicted proteins | sample AttsexASBM1_FD_111477 | JGI IMG/M metagenome (GOLD analysis project Ga0157363, IMG submission 111477) | Fungus gardens microbial communities from leaf cutter ant in Ribeirão Preto, State of São Paulo, Brazil - Atta sexdens ASBM1 | ecosystem: Host-associated > Fungi > Mycelium > Unclassified ... | reverse complement strand
TTTTCTTTTTTTTTATAATTTTTTATATTTTTATTTAAACAGACTGTATATAATTTATATTATATATATATATATATATATATATATATATATATATATATATATATATAGAAGATTCTAGCAAATTCTCTTGCAAATTTTGGATTTTATACTCATTTATTATAAAAATTTAACAACAATTAAAAAATAGTGGAAGATATTTTCACATCTTATATTAATTTGATAAATTGAATTTCATATGAACAATAATAAATCTTATTTTATAATTTCTTTCTTAAAAAGATATACAGACTTAATTTAAAAGTTTATTTTATTACAAGATACAATGCTGCAGAAAATGAAAAGATAGAAATGTATGACAAATATCAATAAAAAAGTGTTTATATTAAGTTAAATTTTTGCTAAATGTAACTATATTAAATAATTGCATAAATAAAAAAAATTATGTACATATATATTATGTATATATATTAGCCATGTCGATTATTATTAGGCATTCTTATAAATTTCATAATTTTCAGTATGTAAATAAAAATGAATACATCAAAATTTGTTAACAACTTTTTGTTAATAAATTATCAATATTTAAATTATTTTATTACGCTTCCTTTGTTTATATCTTTTATAATTCTTTTTGGTTGATCTTTAGTTTTCTACACGTAAATTCCGTTATTTATATTCATTTTTCCATAATTTATAAGTTTTATCAAAGTAAATACATTTTTTTATTACAGATCTTCTTCTCGTAAATTCAAGTATTTGATCGTCAAGATTTTATTGAGAGGCTTATCTATATGACACTGATCGTATTTTTTTTAATCATATTATACCAGCATAAACGCAACAAATTTCAAGAAAATGGATCTCAACTTCATTAATTTTAGAAAAATATCAAAAGAAAAAATAATTCTTTACTTTTCTTAATTCTTTTTTTTAGAAAAATGCTAATTGATAAAGTGTGTAATTTGTAATAATTTTTGACATAGTTGTCTATCTTTGTAATCATATAATTTATAATAGATATAATACAAAATTCGAAATATTATAAGTTTCATAAAATTGTGTTAAATTACTAAACATATCTACATCTATCCAAAAAATCTCAATGCATATTTTATCAATTGCGATAATGATTTCATGATTTGCCTCCTGAGAGCACAATCGACATTCCTATAGTAACATATTTATTGCTAACCGTTGCTATTTCATGCGAAATCTCGATGGTATAATAAATAAAGTTACGTTGAATTGAGAGAACAAAATTCTGCATATATTTCAATATATAAATATACATGCATATGTTTCCAACGCGGTAACAAGATCTCAGAATGCGTTTATAACATTATCAACTGTAATAAAGTCTAATAATTATAATGAAACGAGTTTATATGTAAAATAATACAGAGAAAACACATAATACATTACATTATTACAATAAACTTTGCGGATATTCTGTAATATTATTTTGTACAAAACTTTTTGATAATCTGAATTTTTCGAAAGATTTTATAAAATTCGGTAGACTTTGTTAGCAAACATTTTTTTAATATTGAGAAGACATCATCCTTGATTGGAAAAAATGTAAAAAATGTAAGCCGCGTGGCTCGTAAAAGCTTATATGAATCGACAGCAATGTTAGTATGACATTTTTTTTCGAGGATAACGAAATTCACCTGGGACCTGTCAAAGCATTAAAGCGTGGTAATAAAAATATGGTAGTAAAAAAATAGAACGATTTATATAAGTAGTAAAATATCAAACGAATAAGATGTCCAAAAGATTTTTCAAATTTATATTTTTTTATTTTGATACAGATATGTTTATCATAAATTGGAATGATTTCTTCTTTGCATTCAGAAAAAGGTTTCTTTGATTTAAAGAATTATTTCTTTGCTACGGTTAAAAAAAAATTTCTTTGATTTGTGAACGTTATTTCTTTGATTTAAAGAACATTATTTTTTTAAATCAAATAAAATTTATTTGATTTAAAGAAATTATGTTCAAATCTAAGAAATGATGTTCACAAATCAAAGAAATTTTTTCTTCAACCGTATAACAAAAAAATATTTCTTTAAATTGAAGAAACTTTTCTCTGGATGTGTATTATCAATCAGAATTTACGCAAACTATATGAATAATTTTAAACATTATTGAATTATTTAAACATTGTTTAAACATTATTGAATGTCGCTGAGATCTTAATATTCATTTCTAGTAAATTTTGAAACGAACTGCAAGAATTTTTATTGAATGAAAATTTATAAATTTTATGAATTACATGGATTGATCATTTTTCAATAATTTGATTTAAAAGAATCAATCGTTTAAAAAACTTTACCAAAAATTGATTAAACATATTGTGTGTGTGTGTGTGTGTGTGTGTGTGTATATATATATATATATAAAAATTTACTTTTATTAATATAAAAACGAAAAGCGAAACACATAGTGACGATAAATAATTGATAGACTTACGCGAAAATCTGCACTTGATTTATTCAATTGACGTGATATAACAATCGATCCGTGATTTTCAAAAATGTTCTGGATTAGTAGGCACCTGCGATTTTAACGATTGGAAACACGTGGCGGCCTAAATCCGTTTGGGCATTCAAATCGGTCGTGAATGCGTTAAAAGCGCGTGAATTCATGAATTCTCACGATCACGCGCGTGCAAATTTCATCATGTCGTTCATCCGCGTTCAAAAGGAGATTCAGCTCACGCTCAATCCAATCTCCGGACCTATTGCGCACTGGGAGCAACCTCTTGCTCTTCTCTTCGTCGCGAGCATCAATAAAAATATCCGATATACCGAAATCCGCCTTATACCACCGAGCTGCTCGTAAATCCGCAGAAAGACGGAAAAGGTGCTGCGGCTGTAATCGTTATCCGTTAAATCCGCGCGATGCCTCGCGTCTTTCCAACCGGATAGATTGCTAGTGTCACACTAGCAACCATCCCGCCCGATCTGTATCCACCACTCTTGAAACATTCAAGGCTCACGAGACTGCCGAGCTTTACAGAATTCATTGCAGCGCGGAATAACAGACCCTCCTTTTTCTTCAGCTCTCGCGTTAACAGTTAAAAATTTACAACATGCTCCGAGCTTGGGTAGCGATCAAACTAGATTTTTAATATTATAAAACTAAACTTCACGGCGTTGTTTAGTAGAAACGAATGAACTTTAATTTTTAACGCGGAACTTGTATGTAAACAGCGAATTGTGTATTGAATGCCTCGCTTATTTTAGGTTTATACCATGGTATAAGTAATCAAAAGCACATTTTTCATAAATCGAATTCAAGGTAGCTACAGAAAATGAATTTTAAAATTCCCTGACTTTTTCAGGTTTTCCAAATAAAAATGGGAAATTTTCATGACCATATAAAATATGTAAAAATTTTAACATAATAAAATATGTAAAAAATTTTTTTGACATTTAGAATCAAGAATTGTAAGAAAGCTAGCTCATTATTAAAAATGCAAAAGAAGCTTAATAAATAGCATAATAAAATTTTGGGGACGAATTTTTTTTACAATCGTTTAAAGTGCACAAGTTTTGAACATATTTGACTATAAAACGTAAGATATAATATTTAAAAAATTATGAAAATTATTTTTAATAGGAGCAGTTTAAGGGAATTGTGCAATGTTTTTTTGTAAGTGTAAAGTTCAAAATTCCAGTCTTTTTTATATTATTCCTTGACTTTTCTCGGTTTTCCAAGTCTGTGACAACCCTGGAATTATGACCGTGCTAAGTGAACAAATAAATAGCATCTTATAAATAAAAAACATTAACAATCTGTAAAATAAATTAATCTGTCTGTAAAATAAAATTAATTTAAATATTTTATAGGATAGAGATTACATAATTTTTTTAGACGGAAACGTGAAAAGTGAAAATATTTATTATTAAAAGTAATGGAGAAATTTTTCACGTTTTTGAAAAGTTAGAGAAAAAGTTACATGGTCGCTACTCAGACAATATATTATATAGTAAGATGAAAGACGTATACAACTATAAATAAATTAAATAAAGAAGGTTTAAATTTACAGTCATGGCTACATCGTGATGTCTAATACTTTATATGTAAATTTTAAATACATTTTCTAGTTATATAACTGTACGCCGAATACTATCGGACTTCAAATGCAATCGTAAACTAAATCTGAAATAAAATAATATCCTAAATTAACTTGATTATCAATTTAATGATGAACTAAATAAACAAAAATGAAGTTTTGAGTATATTTATATGCAACATATAAAAAGTAAAATAACATATTTTTTATTGACAAATACTTATATAAATACTTATATAAATATATTACGATATATATATACATATATATATATATATATTGGGTTGCCGATTTTGAAGGAAAATTAAAACGCAGAAGATTTAAATTTTAGTACACATTTATTAAAAAATCCAAATACCAAAATATCAAACATCGACACAAACTTTCCGGACAACTCAATATATATATATATATATGCCAATAAAAATATTATAAATAAGCCTTCTCTAACAGCCTTTCTTGTACATTAATTGAATTTTATTCATATTATATAGTCGTAACTTATATTTATTCTCAAATATTAATAATTATTTTGCATTTTCTTGGCAATTTGGCTTACTTTGAACTTTCCTACTTATATATTTGGTATATCATTAATTTCAAATAAGTAAGTCTAACATATCACTAGATCCGCTTAACTTGCTTGCCTCTATTAGCTTCATGTAAACCTGACGCAGCTACTATGTTGCGGTTACAAGGATCGAGATGCTGTTTACAAGGGTGCATCTTGGACTCTGTTCGGATTCGCAAACCGTATCTTTGTTTACCTTCTTATCTGTGAGTGCTTCTCGTCTTCTGAGCATTAGCAGTCAAAGTTGTTTACTTGCTTTCGTTTCCTTGGCATAGTACTCATGTACCACAATCCGTACCTAAAAGGAAAAGTAAACGATAAATTTACTTACTAACTGAAAGTAAATGTATTTTCAATATCCTTATTAACGAATTGAGGAAGTTTAATAAATTAATTCGCTATTCACCCGCAATAAATTCGTCAAATAACATCGTTTTAACTTTTCAATGTACAAGATGTTCATTAATGTTGATTTTGATACGCGCTAACGTTTTCAGCTGAAAATTGATAATTCTTTAATGCCTTAAATCCATCTTTTTTTAATTATTAGAATTAATCTTCATCAGAGAGAGAGAGAGAGAGAGAGAAAGAGAGAGTAAAAAAATTTGGAAATGTAGATTTATATTATAAATTTTTTTGAAGTCACACAAGGTTTTTTTTTGTGTTCCGTTTTCCGTAAAAGTTAGCTCCTCGTCTGATTGCGTTCGTACCAAGAGACAGTAACGCGAGAGAATTCTTTCAACTTTCAGAGGTCCTTTATTTTTTAGAAAATAGCTCTTTGTGCGACAAAGACATCACAGACCATGGATTTTTCAGTGTTATTCGCGTCGTTAGGTTTCCAAAGTCAAAGAAACAGAGAAACGCAACGAGTGAGTATCATGATATCGAACCAATTTTGGAGTTAAAGCGATCGGTATCGTGTTTCACGCGTGTTTCATTCGGCTTTTCCAAGCAGCTGCAACTGATACTAGATCCGATATTAACCATTTAACCGCGATTTGGTGCTGTGCCGTGTAGATTATTCTTTCAGAATAAATTTGGTAAGTTAAGCCATTTACGTTGTCCGAATGTGCAGCCGTTCTGCCCGTGCCGCAAACTTTTATTATACATATATTAATAGAACCCGAATAATACTAACTCTCTAACCAAAAGTGAACATTTTTATGTTTTTCTTACTCTCTACTTTAAAAAGAAAATATATTGATTCGCGAAATTAACATGCCATATTTTCAATTTTTATTTTTTAATATAAAAAAATGCGGATTCTTTTTTTTCTATCTTTATAAGGAATTTCAGAATTATGAAAAGAGAGAAACTGCTGCTAGAATTATCATTTTTTTTATTAATAGAATGTTATGCTAATTTAACAGTTTAACTTTACAGATTTTTTAATATCTTTGAAGCTAGCGTAATATTCTATAATATTAATATGAAAGAAATAATGATAGTTTTAGTAGAGATTTTTCTAGAGAGTTCTATAATTATACAGTCCTTATAAAAAAAACAGTTTCGCATTTTTTAACTAAAAAAGTTGATCGGAACTCAGTTTAAAAATTTTTTTAATTGTAGAGTATAGATTTCTTCTAGTAAATAGATGAGAAATGTCACTTGCGATAAATTATAAGCATAACACTTTTTCTTCAAGTGCTGTTTTATATCTACACATATTCTTATGACATTCGTTCAAGATATATTCAAAAATTCAATATTAAACTTAATATTAAAAAATTTAATTTTTAATTATTAATGCAATTATTCAAAGGTAATTATATTCCAAAAATAATTTTATCCATTATTTTTCTCGATAAAATAATTTTCATATTACTATGTACAAAATGTAAATGTTTAAAGTGTAAAATAACAACTAAGGACGAAAATGAAATAAATATATTTACTTATATTCATATTTCTCCATAATTCTTATTTATTTGGCGGACAGATAGATTAAATTTTAGAGGACTATGAGCATTTTTAATTTGGAATATACTAACAAATGGAGCGGCAGAAAACAAGTCTCTGATTAAAAAAAGCGTGTGGCAGAATGAAGATTGAAAGAAATTCGAGTTAATAGCCACAGATACTATTGTTCCTGGCAGATATTCGCGTTCACTAGGATAAGAGTATCGAGTAAGTCCAATGTTTATTGTCAGGTCACATTGGTGGAAACCACTGGTTGTTTGGCTCGCGAATGAATGTTTCCAAACCAAATCTAAATACGAAGAGCGAAAACAATATTGATTGTAAATGTAATATCACCAAGAAGTAATGGCATTATAGAATACGTTCTCATTAAAAAGAATTTTGATGACCCTGATGCACATACATACAAATTAATTTGTTTTTATATATTCTGCTTATTATTTTTAACGAAGCTCTTAGTAGTCGAGTGATTTTAGTGCACGTTTCTTATCGCAATTATTATTAATTAATATCTGATCATTATCTTTTTGCATCATCTGTAATCTCGTAACGAAATAAATCTAAATTGAAATATTAATAAAAAGTTATTTATATCTGAAACTATTTTAGTGAATAAGGTAATAAACAGTTACAGAATGGTTTAATATATAAATAATATACTTTAATTTATTAGATTATATAATACTCGGTTCAATTCTATTAATATTATTTTTATTTTTTATTAATTTTATTATACATGTAATTCTATATTGAACAGTCTTGTTAAATTTACTCGATAATCTAATTTATAATCATATTATACAATTCATAACAATAAAAATAATAAATAAATACTAAACACTATTGAATACTTAAAAAATATTAAAAATTAAAAAAAAAATAAGAATTCTCGTGAAGACATGCGAAGAGATAATGTACTCAAATTTATGGATTCTTGATGTAGTTCAGAGTTGATGAACGTGCTATTATTTCGCTTACCGCGGAGTGTATATGAGAACTATTCGTCCATATATACGCGCGTCTATAAACACCACGCCTATGTAGCGTGGTGTTTATAGACGCGCGTATACAAAGACCCTTTTGGTAGTTCCTGTTGACCCACTATGTCACGAAGGACTAGTGGACCACTCGCTCTTCGTGTAATTTATCACCGGTTGTTTACGTCTACCTCTAATTGCTCCTCTTCACGTCGAGAATAAGGATCCGGTGATATCTATAAAACGCGCTAAATCACACTATTTCGCGGTTTATTTCGTTAAAATTGCCGGACCGAGTTTTTATTTCATGATAGATGAACTGTTCTTAAGTCTGTATAAATGATTTAAAGTAAGTACATTTATATTGCAGCCATGTGCAGGATCTTCCTTTTATCTTGGTTGGATTTACAATAAAGTGATGCCTTGAATCTTGTGTGATCTTTCTTTTCTATTAAGATCTTTCATATTGAAAAATAACAGATAATGTTAGAAATTGCTTTTTATATTTTTAAAATTTGCATAATACTTCTACATAAATATTATTACTTATAATTATATACTTATTATATATAATAATTATTTTAAAGTTATTCGTAAATATTGCCGTAAATAAATTATTTGTAAATATTCTCAAAACTATACTTTAATCAAGTCTTTGAGACTAATAATATGTAATTGGAATCTCCTAATTAGGCACTAGTTAGTTTCGCAACAAAAGTGTAAAGTGTATGTGTAGAATTAACTGGAGGAATGGACTGCATCTAAAAACACGAGAGTTATTCAGAACGTACATTGCTTATATTTGCATTATAATGCATTCTCTGATATCATACGAATATGTGCAGCCGATATGATGCACTACTTTTAAAATAAAGAAATATGAATCTGCTAATTTTGACATACATTACCATTTCAGATTTTCATACTGAGTACATAATATTTTTTTCATAAATGTTGCTGATATAAAACTATAAAATACGAATATTATTCTCTTGTTACAAAAATATCATACATATTATGCATATCGAATTAAAAAATAAATAAATAAAAGAATAATCAAACGTTTGTATAATAAAAATGTGTTTTATTTGATATCATAATTTTGTTATATGTGTATTAATTTAACGAATAAATTTTAGAAAAAAAATAATTTATAACATAAAAATTTATACATTCAACGATTATTTAAAATTTTAATAATTATTAAAATTTTTAAGAATTCAGAAATTATATTTAACAATATCTCTTTAAAAAAAAGCTCAAAAAGAAATATAAAGTAAATTGTCATTTTATTTTAAATAATATTTGTACGAGTAGCTTTGCTTATTAATATTACAAATATGATATTTATATATTATATATATATATATATATATATATATATATATACGAGATAACATTAATTCCCAAATTAAATATTGCTTTAATATTTGTTATCATATTTGCAATTCATAATATTTGTATTAACGGATTTAAGGACAGCTTATTTAAAATCGGGCATGTTGAAAAATCGCCTTTGATATAGATTTAGATGTGATTTCCGTGTTTAGCGTTTTTTTTCTCCGCACGTTTAAACTCAAGAAGAAGAATAGAAAAGGAAAGGAAGGAATTAGATGGTCCGGCGGTCTTGTCACGGAGAGTGAGGATCAAGGTGCTAGCGTCATTCTTCCGTTCCATGAAACCTCGCGGAAATTGTTCTTATCCCTTGATCCCTTGAGAGTTTATCTCATCGTCGCGTCCTATAAAGCTAGAATGATCGCATGACTTCGGTTGCTCGTCCATTTCGCTATAACCATCTGTCGATTATTTATACGCGTAAAGATTATTTCTGTTTCTTTCGAAATCATTAGCAATTTTCTGCGCGCGAATTTTGCGCTACGAATTTTCGAGTGTGAGTATAAAAAAGAGAGAAGCTAGGAACTAGAGAAAAAAAAACAGAATATGGATGCTGCATATTACGTACTTACGTGAGATGTGCGAAAAAAGAAAATCGAGGATCTTCACTAGAAAGAGTCTGCCGTATGGTCAGCCAGTAGCGAAGTGATTTTCGTACTAGGCTGAGAAAAACTAATCCGGTTATATATTTCAGACCGTATTTCCTTTGGGGTTATACGACGCTCCGTGCAAAGCGTTCCGTGAAAGCGCACCATAAGTATTTTTCGATGTGAGGAAACAGAAAGAATTCATGTGAGCAAAAAAGAAAGATAAATTCGAAGTCTTGGACGAAGAAAATTTCTCAGAAAAACTCAATACTATAATATACAATTATTATATGGAATTAGAATTCCTATTAGATCTATTATTACATTACACATATAATAAATAAATCGGCAATGATTTTGTTAAATGGATAATTTTGACTGATTCTTATGTATTTTTTATATAGATTCTAAAAAAATTAAATAAAAATTTATTTTACGAACTCAAATTTTTTGTAACCGACATATCTCTTTTTGAAAACTTATACATTTTGCTAACAGCAATTTGTTTTATGAAATATTTCTTAATTAAAATAATAGATTTTTGTTTTCTTTTATAATGAGTAAAAAATCACGTTAAATTCTCTATGAATCATTTATTTATATCTAAACAAAAAATATAAATAGAAAAATTTTTTAATGAATATTACTTAAAAACTCTGCTCTCATAAATTTGAGATCAGAACAAAATGCTATGTGAAATCTTTTCGGATCAATTTAACATAAGAAAAATGAAATTTTTTGTTGACCAGTGTTATCATCAATAGATATATTGATATTTAGCTTTTTCTAACTTTTTCTGTTTTTTTATAAAAGATAATTATAAACAAATAATTATTTATATAAATTAAGAAAATAGAAAAAATGTGTTTAATAAATAACATATACACAAAATGTGTGGCATAAATTTATATGAAACGCATAAATAAATATTTACTTAATATACAAATATTAGTTGGATGACAAATTTGCTAAATGTATTTGTCATACATAACCAGATAGTAATGTGATCTACCGTTACTTCCATTTGTTTTCCGTCATTACTGACAAATAATATCGAAAACATAATGTCGAAGGGGAAAAATTTTAATAACTCTACATATGACACGTATTCGACATGTAAATTTTGTCGGAGCAACTCTCTTTATTTATTTACAAATATATCGCAATATCAAAACGAAATATACAAAAATAAAATCTATATGCAGCTATTCCTCGAAATTATGAAAGTCTTATATCTATTCATGAATAACGGGAGACTCATCTTTATTCATCAATAATACCGTCTCGCCATACCTCTATTTTTATTGATTATTTTCTGTATGCAGGCAACATTTCGCTTTTTAACTTGTTTTATCTTGACCGCTAGTTTTTTAAATGAAATTCTCATGACTTATAAAACGCTATAATAAATTACATATAGTATCTGGAAAAAATTTTTGATAGTGTCTTGCAAATTATCATTGATCAGCTCTTATAAATTACAAGATACAAGGCATTACATAAAAAAAAATTTATTATTTTTATATATCTAATAACAAGTAGGAATAAAACCGAAGCTATATGATCTGTTTTTTTGTAATTTTATTTTGTAAAAATTCACTGAACGTTAATTTGAAACAACGTTTCATCCAGCATTTGTTAAATACAGATTTTAATTGATTTTATTTCATTCACACAGAATGTTTCGCATTCCGTTTTATCATTCGATTTTACCATCTCTTCTGACTTGTAAAAACATTCTCTTCAGCGCAAAAATCCGTGTAATGTGATTTTACCGGATGAATAGATAAGAATTCTTTCAGGTTGATGTAGTACGAATCTACACATCGCTCAAAGTATTCATAAAATGACGCTTCGCCGTATGTTTGCATATGCATCGATATCTCAATGTACTTGTTGACCATGCGGATCGAGGATTCGACAAAGTAGCCAAGGAAAAACAAAGTTAAGTCACTTGGACAAGAGTAAGACTATAAAAACATGAAATAAAAATCCGGTATCGCGAAGAGCTGATCGATAGACTAGTTTTTCTGTTACTAGCGATGTTTGGCTCGAGCATATTTTTGACATCGGATTTATATTCAATTCACGTATCGTCCGTATCGTAACTACAGTTACCCGTGGAGACTCTCGCATCTCCTTCTCTTCCCTCAATCCCGAAAATTTCTCTTTCCTGCCTGTTTCCTACCTTCTCTTCTTCCTTTCTTTCTGGAAGAAGACTTCCTTTCTCTGGAAGGAAGTCTGTCCATCTTTACATCCCCTCTCATTTCCTTATCCATTGCTTTTTATAGACTACGTGTCTCCGTTCTTATTACTCTCTTCCCTTGTCCATTTCTATCTGCTTTCTGCTTCAATTTTCTGTATGTACGAGATATTCCAGAAATAGCAAATGCACGACGAATAAATAAAAAAATGAAGTTTATAGTTTGTATATTCACAACTCACTTTTATCGATAAATGCACACATTTATTTCTGAAATTCTGTAGTAACGTAAACTATATACTATATAAATGCGTGCTCTTATTAATAAAAATGAGGTGTAAATATATATCTATGTGTATTGCTTTTAACAATGAAAACTATCAAGAGTATAAAATTATTCCACACTGTAGATTAATATTTTTCAAACATTAAAAGAAGTAAATCAAGGAATTTTTAATTCATTTTAACTATTAGTTTGTTTTAATAGAAATTTATTTCAATTCTTAATTTTATCAAAACGTTTGACATTAAAATAGTACTATGAAAAAATTGATTCCATGTAATTATACACTGTACAAATAAAATGTTAATTTTAATTTAAAGACGTATAGTAGATTTTCTGAGGCATACAAAATGTTAAAATTAACACAAAAATGTTAATTTTTAACGTTTTTGCATGTCTCAGGAAGTCCACTATACGTCTTTAAATTAAAATTAACATTTTATTTTTTATAGTGTAGAATTTTGGAAAGATAGTTTACAGAACATCCTGTATACCTTTCTCGATTTTAGTTTTTTTCCTATCTCTGTTCTTCTCTTCAGCGAGCTACTCGTTCCCGTTCTCATCAATTTATTTTCTTTTTATGTCGTTCTCAAACAATCTGTACATCTTGTTCTCAATGTTTCCACCTCCCACGTGTGGACTCGTCGTTATATTCGTAATTCTCGGCAGTTTCTTCGGGCACGCTTATTTCTTCGCCTTCGAAACCGGCAGCCGATGCCTCAGTCGGGTCGGTACCAATTGTACATAGAATACGTACATGTCGTAACAATTGCCAATTTCATAAAAGCGAACGAGCTCGCAAAAAGGTCCCGTATTCTCCAGACTTGCCGTCATAAAACCGATGTCGATACGCTGCAGGTGGAGCCCGCCGTACAATTTCGCCACGTCAGGAAATACGTTTCGTTCGCCGTCGTCGCGTCTCCGGGATCGACATTCCCCGACGATCCTCCGTCAGAACGGGATATTCGGACATCACGCTGACATCCGTTGCTCTCGCAACAAAGTAGCAGTCTACGTGAACGCGCGCAAATATACCTAATCCACCTCCGAAATTCCGTTAACAGGATCGAAATCCCGAAAACGGTTCGCCGCACGAACTGCTCGGTTAGAGGATAATCGTTCATCGTTGCAGCAGATGCATCAAGTTCGTAGCAGGCGAACGTTGCGGTCCGAAATTTGGATCTACTCCGACTTCTTGTAATACTAGCCGGATACGGGATAATTTAACTCCCTTCCCCTTTCATACCATCGTGACAACAACGGGAATTTCATATTCCCGTTGAAAATATATGCATGAAATGTGAATTATTGAGATTTTCACATTAACGAAAAATATTACGCGTATTTATGAATATAATTTCAACGAACGTTTTTTTTAATTATTAGCCTCATTTCTCTATAATTACATTATAGAGAAAAAAAAAGATAGTTGTAAAACAGTCACATATTCGAAATCTGTAGCGAGATTTAATATTAAAACTCATACTTTATATGTGAATTTCATAATTTTTACTTTGGTATGTATTCGTAATTTTGCGAATTAGTATAACATTGTTATTAATCACTTTCGAATTTTTCTGCTCCAGTAAAAAAGTCGCAGAAAATAATGCTAACGCGAATTTAATTGAATCGGACATTCTAAAGAAGGTATGAAGTTCTCGGGAAATTTTCAATTAGAGGAACAAAAGCCATTCTTTTCACCAAAGTACAAAGACTAAATTTTCCATTTTTTATCCCTAAACCGTTGTAATTTTCATGTAAGTACCTTTTCTAAATTTTATTCGCGTTAAGAAATCTGTTTTCAAAGAAGATTGTTATGGTATAGACACAATCTGTCAAATGTTAATTACCATAAAATAAGAAACTTTAGCCCGGTCGAGATAATTTTGGCTCGAATATTAAAAAATCTAAATGACATTGTCTTTAAGACTTTTTTAATAAAAAATATAAATAAATAAATAAATATATATATATATATATATATATATATATAATAAAACCCCTTTTTCTGAATTTTTACTCTCGACAGTTTATCTCAATGTTCGAACATCGAGATTATTGTTTTATATTCAAAGTAGTTTCATCGTTTGTAGGCATTTTATACTGCTGGTTATATTTGCTGATTATATTTGACATTATACAGTGTCAATTTAACACTATATAGTGTCAAATTGACATAATATAATGTCAAATTTAACTATCGTTTTGGTAAAAAATAACGATATATTTAGTAGAAGCAGTGGCGACTCACGTTAGGTTAAATTTGACATTATAGATTTAACAGCTTATGGCTGCCGGAAACGAAATAGTCGCGGCAGTGATTCGTTTCGGTAATGTTTTATGATTCGATGGAATATAATTCCCGTTTGATATAATCCCCAGCGTATTTCCGCGCGCTCCAGATTCATTTGCGTATCCCCTAGGTACGGTAGCGATGCACCTGACCCTAAATCGTGTCCAAACACTGCTGAGGCCGCAGGAGCAGCAAGGGCGCACGTGTGCATTCTGCGCGATGCATCCCGTTTGTACGTGCGCTCTGTTCGCTGGCGTTGCATCTATTAATACGAACGGATAGTGTCAATACCATAAATTTTGTCGTTCGAAACGACGAGCACGCGACGCAGCGAATGTACAATGCAATGGCCAGAGCCAAGGGATGGCTAAAGAAAAGCTGGAATAAAAAGAGCCGGATTTAACGTATAACAAAAAATATCGGATACCTTTGACGCTGAAAGAATAAAATTTGTATTGTTATATATCTCTCTCTCTAAATTTCTCTACACGTTTGCGAGCAACGTGCATAGCGTACAGATGCCTCTTTGTTGTTATTCAGTTGCGACGTGCATCAGAAAAACAATTATGACGCTGTAAAAATTACTCGCCAGCATGGTCAAACGGCAAAAAGTGCATATGATGAAAGTGCATCATTAAGGTCATAAACCTTCTTGCGTTTTCTAACTATTTGCAGACTTTGAGTCTAATTATAGTTCAACGAACGTCAGACAAAAAAGAGACTTTACAATATTTTGAAGTTTTATTGCAAATGTCACAGTAATTATGTGACTTCTGGAACATTTCGCACATCAAAAATCATTTCTTTCAGTAATTTACTTCTCTTTATTGTACATTTTCATGAATCTCAGAACATTTACAAAAAATCGTGTATGTGAAAATACAAATTTAATTTTAGTAATATGAATGTCATAAATTATTTGAAAGTTAAAGAAAAAAATTTGTTTTGTTTATATTGCTTTATATAACCTCCTGTGCATAGGATTTTTTAATATTAACCAAAAATTTTATGAACGTTATGTTATGAAATTTTAATTATAAAATTACAATGTACGTTTAAGCTTTAAAATTAAAATATACTTTACAAGAAGTATGAATTTTCACGTTACAACTTTTCGCAAATCAAGAATTTTCTATTTTATTCAATTACATTGTGCCTTGTGCGAGAGATTTGAAAATAATCAGTCTCCAAACTGAAAGTTTGAACTGGAGCTTTTCATAATTATCCCGTTGCGGTATGTGCGAAAAAATCAATCAGAGAACTCTTATAGGAGTTCTGGACTGAATCAATCAGCTACCGACACTAATAATGAAAATTTAGTAGCCGTTCGGCTAAATTCTCGCTAAGTAGTTCAATTGACTCTAAGTAGATCAGTCAGGTAACAACCGAGACTGACCCATCACGCATGACTGTCACTCTCGCACAAAATCGGTCATCCGCCCCATTGTTAGCATAGAGATAGCTTACTCCAGTATGTATGGAACTCGAAATCAATCGGTCGTAAAATTTACAAACGCACATTCCGACAACGTATTCTTGCCATAACTAAAAAAAAAAACAAACTGGTCATAATGATCGCTACACGATAATCGAGGACGCGGGTCGAGCATTTAATCGCGTTGGGTACATACAATGCTATTCTCAAACCTTGTAGAATCGCGGTCCCGTGCAAAACAAGCAGCGTGAAATAACGTGCGCCCGACTGGGCGAACACCGTTTACAAAGTTTTATTAATCTAATTGTGTACAGCGCCGATAAAAGCATTCCCCTGTTCGGCACGCGATTAAACGTGCAGCGGATAGACGAGGCAAGAGAGAGAGAGAGGGGGGGGGGAAGAGAGAAAGTGGGGGGGGGGTGAAAAAGTTTCGCAGTTTTGCTGAAATATAACTTTCAACAAATTACAAGAACTGGCCAAAAGTAAACCGCATCGCGGTCGCACTATTTTGCAGAGAGGACAATAACGTCCGAGTGTGTTTAATTTACTTTAAATCGGTCAATTGCGTGATCGGGGTAAGCCCACTTACGGATAATTAATACGCCACCATCCACCGACCGTGTGCGTTATTGCTAATGTTTACCGAGCTATTTGGGGTGAGCATAATTTAATTATCGCTCATCTTCCGCCACTCTTTTTGTTATTACACGTGTTATCGCATTAGCAGCAGATTACTTCCCACCGATTTAACTGAATGACATAAAATTTATAAAATGAACTTTCTAAGAGAGTTTCTAAAGATCTTAATCCCTTTTCCAATATTAAAAAAAAAAAGATAAAATTTTCGATGTATTTATTTATTATTATGCATTGTCAAGTGATATAGGTAAAATAGTTACAGTAATAATGTGTGTAACAAAACACATATTATACATTTTTATATTCCCTATGTCTATCACTTTCAATCTTTTAATATTCAACAATTGTTTAGCTAATTTAAATGTAGACAAATAATTATATAATTAAAGAATCAAATATTTTAATCAGCGATAATACAGATTAAGATTGAGGAAATACTATAATTATTATCAAAATAACTATTAAAATTGAAATAAAACTGTTAGACTTTAAATCGATATGTTTGAAGTTAGATATGTATAACAATTTGTATACAGAGTTGCGTTTTATTCTATTATAAAATGTTTTATTTATTTATAGATTCTAATGAATTAAAAGTCAATGTTTTACTAAGAAACTTGTTCAAATATTATCCTTTAATCCTTTTTAATTTATTTTCAATTTTAAATTTATAAATAATTAACTTATTAATAAGTAATTAAACATTGTATTATTCAAGCAAGGTCCATTAAAATTACATGAAGAAGAAAATTATTTGCATCTCTCTGTAGCCAATTCGCTTAAACTTTAATTTTGAATCGTTTGTAAAAAAAAGAAAGCCTTCATGAATTTAGCTTTTAGAAGTCTCTTCTTATGTCTTAAATTTCCGATAAAATGTCAATGTTTGCGCATGTTGCTTGTCTGCATATATTTCATATGCAGTATTTGTATATCATACAAGATTAATTTAACGCTAGTACATTGAAGAGTTAAAGATGATAAGGGTTCGATAAGGGGTAGCTGATAGATAGGTATAATGAACGAGGTACTAATGAACAAGAGGAAGAGATGTTTGACGAACACCGCAAGACTATCCTACGACTGATTTGTAAACCGTCACCACATACAACGCGCAGGATCCTAATCAGAATTTATGCGACCAAGCCAAACGGAAGTGGCCGATGCATATGCATCGGATGTAATGCGTTTGCTTAGTTTCCGGAGGGGACACGATGGTGGTTCGTCTATGTTTACAGACCGGCCGCAAGATTTCGAATCTTCATGATACTCTAGACAAGTCGTCGTGTCCTTGGAAACTCAGATCTTTCGCCCTCTGCTCTTCCATCTCTCGTGTCTTTGTCGTTTTATGCGGCGAGCGTTAATTGATTCTCATACTAAGACACTTGTGTCTTATAGTTTGATGGTGCCTCGTAAATTTCATCGTCGTTTCTGCACTTGCAAGGATTGACATTAATAACGTTGAGGCGCTTTGAATTTGATAATAAAATCCTTACATCTTAACAAGGAATATAATATAAGAAAATAAAATCAAGCCTGCATAACATTATTGACATATTGATACATTCAACTCCTATGGACTAATTTTTTACAGTTTTTGACAAAACGTTATGATTAAAAAAGATAATAGAAAATAATAACATTTATCTTGTTGTTAAAGCAAAAATAACTTTATTTTTAGGATATATATATATATATATATATACATATATATATACATGTATATACAATTTATAGAGATTTAAGAGATCGCATTTAATATATAGGTATAAAGCATATCAGTTAATTTATTGTAGTATTAATATTATTGATCAATTATTGAATAATACTCATAGTATACCATAGTAATTTATATAAACGTATATTTATATAAACGCTATATGATACATTTTGCAATTGTAAAAAAAAAACAAAAGATAAATAAGATATGGAGAGAATTTTTTCTTAGAGCTTATCCAGAAAATATGATAGTTGTGGAACAACATTGTATTTCCAAGAATTTTTTTAAATGCAAATCTCATTTATTAATAAAACTACAATAAAGTATAAAACAAGCTTAATTAATTTTACTGAAGTGCATGGTAAAAATCTTTAAAATATTGTATTGTATCACAACTACCATATTTTCGGACTAAATTTTAAAACAAAATTCTCTCCATGTACAATACACTATTATCTATTTCTAAATAACTACACACGTATTAGACGCAAAAGTATAATCATAAGCAACATAATGATTGTTAAAATGCATGACGGTTCTATATCGAAAAACACCAAAGTTACATTACCTGTTTTGAAATATTTAATAAGTCATTATTATTATAGATTGTATAATGAGGGCTTTTAAAAATCATATAGGGGATGTAATGTCCCGAATTTAAATGGCCAAATTTTGGGAGTATGTAGGGAATCGATAAACTAAAAAAAAGGAAACTGCACTTTAGGAAACTTTTGTTGAATCTTTGAATTTTAAATAAAATATCAATATTTATATATATTATTCATCGTACGTATTTTGTGTAATTTACAAGATCAATATAATGCTCATAGTAGATTGGTGGGTTAAAGATGATAAGGCAATTAATTAGGCAGATTAGGCAGATACGATGAACGAGGTTACGAACGAACAAGAGAGAGAGAGAGAGAGAGAGAGAGAGAGAGAGAGGGGGAGAGATGTTTGACGAACATCGCAAGACTATCCTATATCTGATTTGCAAATCATTGCCGCATACAACGTGTGAGGTCCTAATCAGAATTTATACGACTAAGACAGACGGAAGTGGCCGACATATATCGGCATCGGATGTAACGTTTACTTAGTTTCCGTTGAGGAGATGCGACCATGCAACTGTGGTCCATCAATGTTTATAAAGCAGCCGCGAGATTTCAGATTTTCTACAGTGGTCGGCGTTCCTTAGGAGCTCTCACCCTTTGCTCTCTTCTTCTCTTCGTCATCATTTTCTGTGAGCGTTAACTGATTCTTACGGTGTTGAGATACCGTTTTCTTGATTGACTTGGTGGACTTGGTATCTCGTAAATTTCACTGTCATTCCTACGCTATAAGGATGACAGTAATGACATTGGATCGCTTCAAATTCGACGATAAAATAGCAACGGTTATAATATAAAAAAATAAATCAAGCACACGTTACATTATTTAACATTATTGGTATCCCATATTCTAATTTTTTTCGCTTACAATTTTGACAAAATGATCATTATGGTCTGACAGGATATAAAAATAATAATAATAATATTTTTATCTTAACGGTAAAGCAAAAGTAATTTTATCTACGAAAACACATCAGAACTAAAAGAGATTTAAGAGATTGCATTTAACATTTAGCGTATATATTAGGTGTGGGAAAAAGTTCGTGGCGTTTTTTTAATGCCATCTAACGGGAAAAACGCCACGAACTTTTTCCCACACCTAATATTATAATTAATTTATTGTAGTACTAATGTTATTGATCAATTATTGAATACTATAATATTTCATAACTGTAAACACTGTGTAACACGTTTTGCAATTGCAAAAACAGAAGATGGAAGATTATACGCTATTTTCTATTTCTAAAGATAGGAATGAAATGATAAGATAATATACTATATGTACATATTGGATGCAAATTATAATAAGCGACATTGTTAAAGTGCGGTTCAGAAAAACAACAAAGTTGTATTATTTCCAAATATTTAATAAGCCTGCATTATTGTTATAGATTGTTATAGATTATAGATTGTAATGAGAGCTTTTAAAAATCATATATATATATATATATATATTTTTTGGGCCGAGGAAAACTATAAACTATGTAACACTGAACCATGTATGAGATACATTTCTATCAATACTATTCATTTTCATTATTTTATTGAGTGTAACAATACAAAAAATGGGATATTTTCCGTTCGTTATATTAATACTATCGATAGCAATTACCAGTTTTAGTGTCAAAATGGAAATCATGTACAAATGGAAATATTTAGATTATGTTTGGAATAATTCGGAGCATAAGGAAGACGCAATAAATTCTGGCAATTATAACGTTAGCACGTGCTTTTTAAACGATGTAGATAAAGCAGATGGTAGATTAATAATAAATTATTCTGAATATATTATTATGAATTATATATATATATATATATATATATATACCTATACATATATACATTAATTATATGTTCAATATACATATATTTTATTATACATATTTCGATATTGCTAATATAACTGATAGCATTGCTATTTTACATTGAAATTCGCGATACAAGCATATCTTTCTTAATAAAAGATAAATTCCATTAACAAATCAAACTTTTGCAGACGATAGAATATTCGCTACTGTACCAAAAATATTCAATTTTGCTGTGCCAGCTAGTGTAGTGACAGTGATATAATAGAACAGGGGGTCCATTTTTACATCCTTATCCAGATTGGTCTTGATATAATAATAATGACATGTGTAATAATATTGTAAATGTTTACACGTAAGTACTGAGTAAATGTACGATTCACGTAAAATCTTTCATCCAAATAATTATTATATCTTACATTTATAAACATTCTTATTAAAATAGTCAACATAATATTATATTTTATGCACATTTATTTCCATAAACAATAATATTATCAGTTTGGTGACTATTTGAAATAGAATTTTTACTTTCATATCAGATTAAATGCAATCACATCTTCTGGATAACGGCTACGGATCTGACAACGAAAGTTGTGATCCAAAACTATTGATCTTTAATTTAGAAAATAATACGCTAGTTAAGACTATTAACATCCCTGACGTCGCTACTAACGAAACTGGTTCTGGATTTTTAATAACACCTTATTTGTTTATCTTCCCGAAAAATGTGAATGTAATCGGTTACTGGATGAAATGATTATTAGTATATCTTCTTTTGATAATTTGTTTCATTTTGATTACAATAGAACATCAACTCGCCATACTGTATTTGTTTAAATATTTAGTTCAAACAAATTTAGTTACGTTTAGTAATACATTTCATATTTTAAGAATTTAAGTTATTCAACATAAATATAAATACAGGTGTTTATATCCAACATGATAGATTCCGGTTTAGTGATTTATGATTCGTCTAAAAATAGTTCATACAGAGTCGAATTTGATTTTATGGGAGCGACTGACTATATTAATATCACCGTAGCAAACCAAACTGTACCTTTTACGGCCGGTATATACGGTTTGACATAACTGTTCGCGGCGGCAAGTATTTATTTTTTATTTACTATACAAAAGATATTGCTTCAATTATGTCTGAATTTATTACACATGACACATATTAAGAGTTTTAACCTGAAACTAATCCTTACTCATATTATTTGCATTCACAATTTTTTCTTTCTGTTATATTTATACACATTAACGTTGCATATATATATATATATAAAGGATAGAAGACTTTTCTGTAAATTTTTATATTTCTTTCGTTAATATTTTAGATCTTTTCTATAATCCTTTAACAGAGAAGAAAGTATATAAGATGAAAATAAAGAAGCTACTAAAATGTCCAGATAAAGAAACGGAAAATAATCAAACTAAACTTGTGGATGAATTACCAATTCAGACAGGACTATCCGTTTACAAAGTGTTCACTCTTTTCAAGCAATTCTCTACAAAATTCCATTTAAGGCACGAACGCTTGCAAAAAATTTTATCCTGAGGATATGGTGAGATATTCGAATGAAATTATTTTCTATATCGCTTATTAACAATTTATTTCAATACTATCTTATTAACGATAATTTGTGTTAATAATTTCATCTTTATCGTTATAAAATGAAATGATTTTGCACAAAATGACAAAAAGTTACAAGTTGTAACTGGAATGAAAGCTCTACAGCATCATAGTGAACTGATGGCGTCATCAACTATGACATTACTTATCCTAATGGTATAAATCTAAATAAGATAAATTTTTTGTCATCAAGTTCAATTTAACTGAAATACAAAAGAAAATATATTTTAATACTTATATCAAATCTTATATCAAGCATTAGAATTTACTTTCTTCTGATTTGGTCAAATTTACCTGATATAATATTATAAATACTATGTATAATTTTAATATGTATACATAATGTAGAAGCTTAATGTATAAAATGTAATTAATAATAAATGTATACATAGATAAATTAATTTAGTTTATTTTTCGACTATCAAATTAATTTCAATTCTCGATAATTAAAGAAATTTTAATTTTCGATTTATCTTTTATATTAAACAAATTGCAATGACATGTTCTCAAAATTAAAATTTACAAACATTTATTTTCGATTTTAAATATATACAGACACAGACGCACTTTAGGTGCATGCTATAACTTATTCGAGCACACACTACATTACTTAACAATATTGATATTCCATAGAATTTCCCAGAAATTCTATGGAATATCAATATCTAATTTCTCTCGCTTGCAATTTTGACAAAATAATTGTTATAATTTAAAAGAATATTTTTATCTTAATGGTAAAGTAAAAGTAATTAAACTTAGAGTTCATTAGAGTCATTTAGAGTCATTTAATTCTAGAACACATAGAACTAAATGAGGTTTAAAGGATTGCATTTAACATATAGTGTATATTTTAATTAATTTACTGTAGCATTAATACTATTGATAAATATTATTATAAATGAATATTATAATATTTTAAACGCTGTACGATTTATTTCGTAATTCTGAAAAGAGCAGAAACAAAGAAATGGAAAATTACAAATGTTATTTTCCATTCCTAAAAATAGGAGTAAATTGATTTTATTGAGATGTAACTAGTATTATTAACTAGTAATACCAAGCCTCATAATAAATATATTAAATATATAAAAATATCATATTGTTTGTCAAATTTATTACAAATAAGTTAAAAAGTTGCAAATTCACTTATATAAATATGCACATGTAAAATGATGTTATAAATTTCTTATATTGTTACATGCATTTATCAATATTTAATCAATAATAATAATAAGTATATCGCTAACTTTTCTTGAACATTTTTCTGAAAATATT
>Ga0157363_1000929_pt1 | contig 23442 bp, 20 predicted proteins | sample AttsexASBM1_FD_111477 | JGI IMG/M metagenome (GOLD analysis project Ga0157363, IMG submission 111477) | Fungus gardens microbial communities from leaf cutter ant in Ribeirão Preto, State of São Paulo, Brazil - Atta sexdens ASBM1 | ecosystem: Host-associated > Fungi > Mycelium > Unclassified ... | reverse complement strand
TGAGTGAGAAACGATGACTCTGAATCTGGTAAGTGAGCAGTTACTAGCTGCGAACAGCATTAATCAGCAGGACCTTTTTTCCCTGTTAGGGCAGCTTTCAGAACGTCGTCTGGATTATGCCGACCTCTACTTCCAGTCCAGTTTCCATGAATCCTGGGTGCTGGAAGACAAAATCATCAAAGATGGTTCTTACCACATCGACCAGGGTGTCGGTGTGCGTGCAATCAGTGGTGAGAAAACCGGTTTCGCTTACGCAGACCAAATCACCCTGAACGCCCTGCGCCAGTCTTCTGAAGCCGCGCGCAGTATTGTGCGTGAGCAGGGCAATGGCAAAGCGCATACGCTTTCAGCGGTGATCAACCGTTCGCTGTATGCGCCGGTGAATCCGCTGGACAGCCTGACGCGCGAAGACAAAATTGCACTGCTGCATCGTGTTGATACCGTGGCACGTGCGGCCGATCCGCGCGTGCAGGAAGTCAATGCCAGCCTGACTGGCGTGTACGAACAGGTGCTGGTGGCGGCGACCGATGGTACGCTGGCAGCGGATATCCGCCCACTGGTGCGTCTGTCGATCAGCGTGCAGGTGGAAGATCAGGGTAAACGTGAACGCGGCTCCAGCGGCGGCGGCGCACGTACTGGTTATGAGTTCTTCTATGCCGATGAAAACGGTGATGTGCGTGCCGATGCATGGGCGCGTGAAGCGGTGCGTCTGGCGCTGGTGAATCTCTCTGCTGTTGCCGCGCCTGCGGGCACCTTGCCGGTGGTATTGGGCGCTGGCTGGCCGGGCGTGCTGCTGCATGAAGCAGTCGGTCATGGTCTGGAAGGCGATTTCAACCGCCGTGAAACGTCGGTCTTCAGCGGTAAAATGGGGCAGCTGGTGGCCTCTGAACTCTGCACTGTGGTTGACGATGGCACTATCGAAGGCCTGCGCGGCTCACTGGCGGTGGATGATGAAGGCGTGCCAGGCCAATACAACGTATTGATCGAAAACGGCGTGCTCAAAGGTTACATGCAAGACAAGCTTAATGCACGTCTGATGGGGGTTCCGCCAACCGGTAACGGGCGTCGTGAATCCTATGCGCATCTGCCGATGCCACGTATGACCAACACCTATATGCTGGCGGGTAAATCCACGCCGCAGGACATCATTTCCAGCGTTGAGTATGGGATTTATGCGCCGAACTTTGGTGGTGGTCAGGTGGATATCACCTCCGGCAAGTTTGTCTTCTCAACCTCAGAAGCCTATCTGATTGAAAACGGTAAAGTCACTACGCCGGTGAAAGGCGCTACGCTGATTGGTTCCGGTATTGAAGCAATGCAGCAGATCTCAATGGTCGGTAACGATCTGGCGCTGGATAAAGGCGTTGGCGTGTGCGGTAAAGAGGGGCAGAGTGTGCCGGTCGGCGTCGGCCAGCCAACCCTGAAGTTGGATAAAATCACCGTCGGCGGAACTGCATAATCATTCCTGGTGCGCATCAATGCGCACCTTCCGAATGACAGTAAAGTCTGATGTCCCCATGATGCACCATTTCGAATGGCCGTGGAGTCTGATGATTCCACGGCGGCCTCTACGAATGACCGTAAGTTGATGTTCGCATGGCGGACTCTACAGATTATCGAACAGTCTGAGTTTCCCTATGGCGCACCTTACAAATAGTCGTTTCGCGCATCGTAGGGACACCCTGTATGGCGCCCAGACCGTTAACTCTTACGATGCTGCTGATACTGTTGCGCCACCTGCTTAAAGTACTCGGTCAGATAATCGATACATACCTGCACCTTCAACGGCATCTTGTCTTTCTCGGTATAGAGCGCATACACCGGACGCGGTTCTGAGTGATATTGCGGGAACAGAATATCGATCTCCCCGGCGTTAATCTCATCAATCACCCACATCAGGGGGACATAGGCGATGCCGCAACCGGCTTTCAGCCAGCGAATCAGCGTCTGTGAATCATTGGTGACGAAGCGTCCTTGTGGCGTCAGTCGCGTCACTAAACCTTCCGGTGCCACCAGTTCAAAGGTGTTATCCGGGCGTACGCTGTACTCCAGCCATGAAAAATTATCGATTTCACCCGGTTTGTCTGGCGTGCCATGCTGTGCCAGATAACTTTTTGCGGCACAGACCACCATCGGCATCGCGCCCAGTCGGCGTGAGAACAGATTTGAATCTTGCAACGCGCCTACGCGGACCACGAGATCCAAGCCGTTAGCGATCAAATCTGGCGCGGGAATGCCGGTAACCAGATTGACGCTCAGACCAGGATATTCACGTAGCATATCGCTGGTCATGGCAGACAACACATTTTGCGCCATGGTGGAGGAGCAGCCGATACGCAGAATACCGATCGGCGTATTATTAAAGGCATAAAGCTGTTCGTGCACCTGAGACGCTTCAGCCAGCATGCGGCGGCAGCCCTGATAGTAGATCTTACCTGCTTCGGTCAGACCAATACTGCGCGTACTGCGATTTAACAATTTGACCTGCAACTCATCTTCCAGTTTGGCGACAATTTGGCTGATTGACGAAACGCTAAGATGAAGCTGACGTGCCGCGGCGGTAAAAGAACCTAATTCAACCACTTTGGCGAAAATGGACATGCCTTTAAGTCGTTCCATTGTTTACTCTGGCTAAAAAGTGATTTAGCTCACAATATGTAGAAAACGTATAGTCATGCGCGTTACTATACGCACGCTGGGTCTGTTCACCGCACCTTAACACGGCTGTGTTTACACGATGATACGCTATCATTAGCTCAACGCGGCCTGAATGTTGCCATCAGTCTCCCAATCATCCCCTGATTCTCAACCCGACGTGCCATGCGGCATGAGGGCAGGTATCGGTGCAATCCGGCAAGGTCGAACTAAGGAACCGTAATGAGTGTGCTTCCGGTATTTGTCGTATTCGGGCTGAGTTTTCCGCCCATCTTCATTGAACTACTGGTTTCTCTGGCGCTGTTCTGGCTGGTGAAACGCGTGCTGACGCCCAGCGGAATTTATGACCTGGTGTGGCATCCGGCACTTTTTAACACAGCGTTGTATTGCTGCGTGTTTTACCTTGTATCCCGTCTATTCGTCTGAGGTTTTTAAGTGAAAGCGCTCATAAGAAAAATCGCGCGTTACGCGATTACTATCCTGCTGGTTATCATCGCAATCGTGATCATCTTCCGCGCCTGGGTGTTCTACACCGAATCGCCCTGGACGCGTGACGCCAAATTCTCCGCTGATGTGGTGGCGATCTCGCCGGACGTGACCGGCCTTATCACTGACGTGCCGGTGCACGACAACCAGCTGGTGAAACAGGGGGATACGCTGTTTGTCGTGGATCGCCCGCGCTACCAGAAAGCGCTGGATGAAGCCCAGGCGGATGTCGAATATTACCAGGCATTAGTCAATGAAAAGCGTCGTGAAGCGGCGCGCCGTAATCAACTCGGCACCAGTGCCATGTCGCGTGAAGCCATCGACCAGGCTAATAACGATCTGCAAACCAGCGAACATCAGCTGGCAAAATCGGTGGCAACGCGCGATCTGGCGGTGATCGACCTGGATCGCACCACCATCAAAGCGCCTTCAGATGGCTGGGTCACTAACCTGAACGTTTATCAGGGCGAGTTCATCACCCGTGGTTCCGTTGCCGTGGCATTAGTACAGCAGCACTCATTCTATGTGCTGGCTTATATGGAAGAGACCAAGCTGGATGGCGTGCGTCCGGGCTTCCGCGCTGAAATCACCCCGTTGGGCAGTAATACCGTATTGCGCGGCACGGTGGACAGCATCGCGGCGGGCGTGACCAACAGCAGCAGCAGCGTGGACAGCAAAGGTATGGCGACCATCGATTCCAACCTCGAATGGGTACGACTGGCACAGCGCGTACCGGTGCGTATTCGTCTTGACGATCAACCGGGCAACCGCTTCCCGGCGGGCACTACCGCCACGGTAGTGATCACCGGTGATAAAGATCGCCAGACCAAAGTCTCGCCGTTGACGCAGTTCTTTAACCGCCTGCGCGAGTTTGGTTAAGCGAGGGCGTTATGATTGAGTTTTTGCGTTTCCCGGTGAAGCTGACATTTGCGCTGGTTGCGGCGCTGATGATTGGCTTTCACTTTAATCTGGAAACGCCGCGTTGGGCGGTGATGACCGCCGGCATTGTTGCTGGTGGTACCGCCTTTGCTGCGGGGGGCGATCCCTATTCTGGCGCACTGCGCTATCGCGGCATTCTGCGCATCATTGGTACATTTATTGGCTGTATTGCCGCACTGACCATCATGATCGCCACGGTGCGCGCGCCGGTGGTGATGCTGCTGCTGTGTTGTTTATGGGCGGGCATGTGCGTCTGGCTCTCCTCGCTGATTAAGGTCGAGAACTCTTACGCATTGGGACTGGCGGGTTACACTGCACTGATAATCGTGATTACTGCCGATGCCAGTGGCGGTTTAACGCTGGCACCCCAGTTTGCCGTTGAACGTTGCAGTGAAATCGTCATTGGGATTCTGTGTGCGATTCTCGCGGATATGCTGTTTTCGCCGCGCTCGATCAAAAAAGTGATTGATGCTGAAGTCGATTCGCTGCTGGTGGCGCATTACAAACTGCTGCAACTGTGTGTCGCCCACGCGGATAAAGACGAGGTGGATCGCACCTGGAGCGCGCTGGTACGTCGCACCACGGCACTCAACGGCATGCGCAGCCAATTGCTGATGGAATCTTCGCGCTGGAAAAATACCAGCCGCCGGTTACAGATGCTGAATACGCTGTCGCTGACCTTAATTACGCAATCCGCTGAAACCTTCCTGATTCAAAACGCTCGTCCGGATTATATTCCGACGCAGTATCGCCTGCTGATTGAGAAAGACGTCCATAACGTCGATGACGTGCATAAGCGTATGAAGGTGATGCGTCGTTTGATCAGCGTCAGCAACAAAAATGTGCCGATGACAGTGGCAAGTTGGGTCGGCGCAGCAACAGAGTATCTGCTGCTGATTAATGGTGTGCGCAGCAACAGCCGTATCACCACGCTGGAAGAGAGCATCCTGCAGCGCGAAGTGGTGATTCAGGCACGTTCGGCGGAAACCCATCATGCGATGATCAACGGCGTGCGTACTTTTGTGGCGACCGCGCTCGGCTCTCTGTTTTGGCTCTATACCGGCTGGACTTCGGGTAGTGGCTGTATGGTGATGCTGGCCGTCATCACCGCGCTGGCGATGCGTATGCCGAATCCGTTGATGATGGCGAAAGACTTCTTCTACGGTATGGCCTTTGCCGTACCACTCGGCATGCTCTACTTCATCTATATCCTGCCAGCTACCCAGCAAAGCGCGTTGTTGTTGTGTATCGCGATTGGCGCACTCGGGTTTATCGGCGGTATCTTCGTGCAACGACGCCAGATTGGTACGTTAGGTGCGTTGATTGGCACCATCAATGTGCTGGTGCTGGATAATCCGATGAAATTCGAGTTCAACGTCTTCCTCGATAATGCGTTGGGCCAGTGGATCGGCAGCTTTGTGGCGATGATGGTGATTCTGCTGATTCGCGATAAGTCTAAAGCACGTACCGGCCGTAAGCTGCTGAATCGCTTTATGTATGCGGCTGTGGCGGCCTTGACCACCAATCAGGCGCGCCGTCGCGAGAATCATCTGCCCGCGCTCTATCAGCAGCTGTTCCTGCTGCTCAATCTGTTCCCCGGCGATATCGACAAATACCGCATCGCGCTTACGCTGATTATCGGTCATCAGCGACTGCGTAATGCCGAAGTGCCGGTTAACGCGGAGCTATCGGCTTATCACCGCCAGTTGCGTTATACTGCCGATCGCGTGATTTCAGCCACCAGCGATGACAAGCGGCGCTACTACTTTGAGCGTTTGTTGAAGGAACTGGAGATTTATCAGGAAAAGCTCCATCACTATTCGGCACCGGAGAGCGTTACCGAACCGGTGAAACGGCTCTCGTTGATGCTGGATAAATACCAAAACACCCTCATCCAAATCTGAAATCGGCCGCTGCACGTTGCAGCGGCCTTTTTGATCCCACGCTGACACAAAACCCGATGATATTGGCATCTATACTTTCCTGACAGGATGCAAACTAGCAGGAGAAGAATAATGTCCACCTCTCTACAACAACACGCGCTGTTCAAAACCGGCTATTTCGCTGCGGGCCAGTGGCACAACGCCAGTGCCACCTTTGACGTCACTAATCCGGCAACCGGCGAAGTGCTGGCAAAAGTCGCACGCGCGGGTAAGGCGGAAACCGAGCGGGCCATCGCTGCCGCTCAGCAGGCTTTTCCGGCATGGCGTGATAAAACCGCGAAACAGCGCGCGGAGATTCTTAATCGCTGGTATCAACTGATCATTGAGAACAAAAGCTGGCTCGGGCAACTGATGACGGCCGAGCAGGGCAAACCCCTTAAAGAAGCCGAAGGCGAAGTCGAGTACGCCGCCAGCTTTATTCAATGGTTTGCCGAGCAAGCTAAACGTGCCAACGGCGAAATCATCCCGCCGGCGAAACCGGGTTCGCGCATTCTGGCAACACGTGAACCGATTGGTGTGGTGGCGGCTATCACGCCGTGGAATTTCCCAATGGCGATGCTGACACGCAAACTGGGCCCGGCGCTGGCAGCAGGCTGCACTGGCATCATCAAACCGGCGAACAACACCCCGCTGTGTGCCTTTGCGTTAGTCGCGCTGGCGCAGGAAGCGGGCGTACCCGACGGCGTATTGAATGCGGTGGCGGGCGACACCCATGCCATCAGCGACGCCATTATGTCGAGTCCGGCGGTGCGTAAAATCTCGTTCACCGGTTCAACCGCCGTGGGCAAAACGCTGATGCGCAACGCCGCGGACACTATGAAGAAAGTCTCGATGGAGCTGGGTGGCAATGCGCCTTATATCGTGTTTGAGGATGCGGATATTGATGCGGCGGTACAGGGCGCCATTGCTAACAAATTCCGCAATGCGGGCCAGGTCTGTGTCAGCATTAACCGCTTTTATGTACACAACGCGGTCTACGATCGTTTCGTCAATCAACTGGCCGATGCCGTGGGCAAGCTGAAAGTGGGTAATGGCGTAGAGGAAGGCGTGATAGTCGGCCCGCTGATCGAGCCGTCGGCGCTGGAAAAAGTAGAAGAGCACGTGAAGGATGCGCTGAGCAAAGGCGGTAAGTTACTGATCGGAGGCGAACGTCATCCGCTGGGGGGCAATTTCTGGCAGCCGACAGTGATCGCCGAGGCGCATGAGGAGATGAAGCTGGCTCAGGAAGAGACCTTTGGTCCTGTCGCTGCCTGTTTCCGCTTTGATGATGAAGCCGATGTCATCCAGCGCGCCAATAACACCGAATATGGTTTGGCCGCCTATTTCTATACGCAAAATCTGCAGCGGGTGTTCCGCGTCTCGGCGGCGCTGGAGGCCGGGATGATTGGCATTAATGAGTGCGCCGTCTCCACTGAACTGGCACCGTTTGGCGGTGTAAAAGAGTCCGGTTTGGGACGTGAAGGATCGGTGCTGGGAATGGAAGAGTACCTGGAAGTGAAAGCGCTGCACATTGGTGGGCTTGCCTGACGGGCGGCCCTGCCTGCAAGAGGGAATCACGATGAGAACCGAGCGTTTTGATTTTGACGAAATCGTCGATCAAGCCCATTTCTATCGCCAGTTCAGCGATCGTTTTGCGCTGGCGGATCTCGCCATCAGCGATCTTGACGATCTTTGGGATGCGATCCTGGGGGAGCAGTTGCCGCTGCCGCTGGAAATTGAGTTTGTGAATCTGGGTACAGGGCAGAAACGCCGGTATGGCGCATTAATCCTGCTGTTTGATGAAGCAGAAGAGGAGCTGGAAGGCCAGCTCCGCTTTAATGTGAAGTGACAACCCGAAAAAGGGCCCCGGCGAGCGGGGCCAAAGGGTTCGTCAGAATTGACGAGGAATTATTTGTACAGCTCAGCGGTCACGTGATAGCTGTCACCGGTTTTTGCTTCAATCACTTTATAGGCACTGGCACCTTGTGCATCGGCTTTCTGAGAAAGCTCAGAACGGTAATCCATTGGCGAACCGCCGGTACCGCTGATGGTGATAGTGCTGCCGGTAGGTTGCAGATTTTGCGCCTGCTCATCAGTTACCAATTGGGCTGCTGATGCACCAAAGGCAAACAGGGAAAGAAGGCTGGCGGCTGCGATGGTTGCTTTGATTTTCATGATTTTTTCTCCTCGTTGTAATCAACAACCTGCGGCAAAAGGTGGGTGAGGCGGGTCGTCGATCAATTGTCTGGCGCCGTTCAGGCGACCGACGTTCGATGTAGTCTTATTTGTACAGTTCTGCAGTCACGTGGAAGGTGTCGCCACGATTATTCTCAATGATGCGGTAATGGCTGGCACCCTGAGCATCGGCTTTCTGCGACAGTTCCTGACGGACGTTGGTCTGATCACCGTCAACACCGCTTACGCTGATGGTCTGATTCAACGGTTGCAGTTGCTCGGCTTGTTCGTTAGAAACCAGGCTGGCGGCACTGGCACCGAAGGACAATACGGAAGCCAGACCTACGATGGCGATAGCTAATTTGGTTTTCATGATTCACTCTCCTGAAATGGGGTTTGGCAACCTGAGAGGCAAATGCGTCTCAAACGGGTCGCCGTTCACACTGCGTCTTGTTCAGCAAACTTATTTATAAAGTTCAGCGGTGGCGTGATAGCTGTCGCCGGTATTCGCTTCGATCACACGGTAGGCTTTAGCGCCTTCCTGATCGGCTTTGGCATTCAGCTGCTCATGGATATCCATCGGAGAACCGCCCACGCCGCTCACACTGATGGTGCCGGCAGGTTGCAGATTCGCTGCCTGTTGGGCATTGATAGAATCTGCTGCAAAAGCACCAAATGACAGGGCAGATAGAACACTCAGGGTTGCGATAGTAGTTTTAACGTTCATGGTATTTTTCCTCGTCTTCTGTTTTTATCTTTTTCTTTCGTGTGATTTGCATCACGAAAACAAGTATAGATCTAATAACCCATGAAATTAATATCTGGCTAATAATGTTTGGTTGTTATTCTTTATCCTTATGGCACCTTTTTAGAACTGGAAGTTATTAAAACCGGTTGATTCTTAACCATTGGCTGTTATTTATTCGTAAAAACAATGATCTGCATCAAATTATCTTTTCGTGCGAAAGATCATGGTCGATCCCGCTGGCTGATACGTCATAAGAAGCTATAACCACTGAGCACAATATGTAAAGCAGTGTAAAATAGCGCGAATGGTTAAGAAGGGGAAAAGGTCGTACCAATATTTCGTCGGATGCAGAACCGGCAGCTATATCGATAACTTATTATTAAAAAAGGATTTTGTAACAAGCGTGGCGGGTAACGGATCATCAGGAAGGATGTTACCGGCAGATGATCTGCCGGTTAAGACCAGGGTTTTATAGTTCCTGTTCGAATAAAACCAGCACGGCATCGTGCAGCTGTTTAACGGAGAAACTACGCGCAGGGGTAATAAAGATGGTGTCATCCCCCGCGATAGTACCGAGAATGCCTTCCGCTTTACCGAGTGAATCCAGCAGGCGTGCAATCAGCTGTGCTGCACCGGGGCTGGTGTGAATAACCACTAAAGCATCGTTGTAATCGATATCCAGCACCAGATTCTTCAATGGGCTGGTGGTGGTCGGCACGCCAAGCTCGGCCGGCAAGCAATACACCATTTCCATTTTGGCATTGCGGGTGCGCACGGCACCAAACTTGGTCAGCATACGAGAAACTTTTGACTGGTTGATGTTCTCGAAGCCGTCTTCCTGCAGCGCCTGTACGATTTCGCCCTGAGAGCTGAATTTTTCTTCTTTTAATAACGCTTTGAACGCTTTGATCAAGTCGTCTTGTTTTGATGGGTTTCGCATAAGCTACCAATAAAAGAGGGGTGCAGCAGGCAACAGGCCAGCGGCAGATAAATTATTATGCATTTAGATGAATTTTTATGCAATAAGCGTAGTGAGAGAATCGCGCTAATCAACTGCGGACAGGCATCATAGCAGAGTTTTGTGTTGCGCCAAAATCGCGGGCTGACGCGCAAAGCGAAGGTTGCAATGTTGTTATAGTATTGAAGTGGTAACAACTATATCGATGATCATTGCCGTCCATTGTCTTCTGGCTGCGATTGTATCATTCAGGCGACTTCTGAAGTGGAGATGTCTCGGGAGCCGATTGCGGCGTCATGTTATTGCGCGACAGGTTTGTCGCTATCGCCTGAGAAGTTGATTAAACTCGTAACCTGATGGATTTTCGGCATATCTCTGCCCCACCTTCATAAGGAGTTCAGGATGAAAGTTGCCGTTCTCGGTGCAGCCGGTGGTATAGGCCAGGCGCTCGCACTGCTGCTCAAAACTCAATTACCCGCAGGTTCCGCTCTCTCACTTTATGATATCGCCCCGGTCACGCCCGGGGTGGCGGTTGATCTCAGCCATATTCCTACCTCTGTGAAGGTGGAAGGGTTTAGTGGCGAAGACGCGACACCTGCGCTGCAGGGAGCCGATATTGTGCTGATTTCTGCGGGTGTGGCACGTAAACCCGGCATGGATCGCGCCGACCTGTTTAACGTTAACGCGGGCATTGTACGTAACCTGATCGAGCAGGTTGCCAGCACCGCGCCGAAAGCGCTGATTGGCGTGATCACTAATCCGGTTAACACCACGGTGGCCATTGCGGCTGAAGTGCTGAAGAAAGCCGGCGTGTATGACAAGAACCGTCTGTTTGGTGTCTCAACCCTCGACATTATCCGCGCCAACACCTTTGTTGCAGCGTTGAAAGGCAAGCAGCCCACCGAGATCGAGGTCCCGGTGGTGGGCGGTCACTCAGGCGTGACAATTTTGCCGCTGCTGTCGCAGGTTAAAGGCATCAGCTTCAGCGAACAGGAAGTGGCTGACCTTACTAAGCGTATTCAAAACGCCGGCACCGAAGTGGTGGAAGCGAAAGCTGGTGGTGGATCGGCGACCTTGTCCATGGGGCAGGCTGCTGCGCGCTTTGGTCTATCACTGGTGCGTGCGCTGCAGGGCGAAGCAAACGTGGTCGAATGCGCTTATGTTGAAGGGGACGGTGAGTATGCGCGCTTCTTCTCCCAGCCGCTGCTCATCGGCAAGAACGGTATCGTGGAACGCCGCCCGTTGGGTTCTTTGAGTGCGTTTGAACAGCAGGCGCTTAACGGGATGCTGGATACGCTGAAGAAAGATATCGCGCAGGGCGAAGAGTTTGTGAAGTAACGCTCAGCAGAAAAAACAACGCCCGGTGATTGCCGGGCGTTGTCATTTATAAGCCGCCAGATTTAAAGGTCTGGCTGGACGGTGAGCCATTGCTGGCCGGTGTTTTACGTCCCAGCGTTTCCATACGCACCTGGAATGGCGGGAACGGCATCTCAATACCGTGCTCTTCAAAGCCGCGCAGAATCAACTGATGCAACTCATGACGTAGCGGCATGCGGTGGCCCATCTCAGCTGCGTGCACACGCAATTCAAACAGCTGAATACCTTGCTGCAAGTCTACCAGGAACACATCCGGTGCGGGCATATCCAGCACGTAGGTACAGCGCTCGGCCGCCTGCTTGAGAATGTTGGTGACTTCATCACTGTTGACGTGTGCCGGAGCCGGGATGGTCAGCACCACACGCGTGACAGAATCCGACAACGACCAGTTAACGAACTGCTCAGTGATAAAGGCCTTGTTAGGCACGATGATCTCTTTACGGTCCCAATCGGTAATCGTGGTGGCGCGGGTATTGATGCGGGTAATGCTGCCGGTCAGATCGCGAATGGTGACGGTATCGCCAATACGGATCGGCTTTTCGAACAGGATAATCAGGCCAGAAATAAAGTTGGCGAAGATCTCCTGCATACCAAAGCCCAACCCCAGACCTAACGCCGCCACCAGCCACTGCAGCTTTGCCCACTCAACGCCAATGATCGAGAATCCGACTAATCCGCCAATCAGCATCAGCACGTATTTGGTCAGGGTAGTAATGGCATAACCGGTGCCAGGTGACAGGCTAATGTGTTGCAGCAACGCCAGTTCCAGCAGGGCAGGCATATTACGCACCAGCTGAGTGGTGATAATGAACACCAGAATGGCAATCAGCACCGCGCCCAGCGTAATCGGCTGCACGCTCTCCACGCCCTGCACTGTGGTGCTGGCATCCCACAGTGGGATGTTGTCGAGGAAACTAAAGGCCGAGTGAATTTCCGACCACAGCACAATCACCGACACCAGCGCAATCAACGTTAGAATTGAGCGCACCAGGCGCAATGACTGCGCGCTGATCTCATCCAAATCCAGGCTCGGCTCTTCAATTTCGATGGTATCGGCGTTGGCGGGCGTTTGTTGATCTTTCTCTTCTTCGCTGCGCGCACGGTTCGCCAGCATATCGGCACGGCGTTGGCGGGCACGATCAAAGGCGATGCGGCGACGTTGGATCAGCATCCAGCGGCGAATGATGTGATAAATAACCAGCAGGAAGAACCAAATGCCCACCGAGGTTTCCAGACGCGCCAGCAGAGCCTGCGCGGTCGCCAGATAACCAATACAGGAAGCCAGTGCCGCCACCAGCGGGATGGCAATCATCAGGTTCCACAGAATGCGGTTAACGAAGTTGTCGCCGTTGCCTTCTTTATCCAGATACAGCGGAATCCCTGCGCGTTTGAGGCTGACTGTGACAATACTTAACGCACCACAAATCAGGATAAAGCACAGGCGACCGAGCGTGCCGGAAAACTGCGGATCGTCGAGATTGGCAAAAGCAATCAGCAGCATGATCAGCGGCACAATCAGGCCAACCGTCAGCGAGTAGTAACGCATGGCACGCGCGACTCGCGCCTGCGGCCAGCGGAAGTGCACCACAAATAGCCCATCATGACGCGCAAAAGCAGCACTGATCATAAAGGCCCACAGCAGCGGCAGCGTGGCAGTGATGCCATCTCCAATCGCAACGGCAAACGGATAAGGCCAGGCGTGCTGCAAACCAAAGCCCAGCGCGGCCCACAATACCGGCAGCGGCACGGCGACCAGAATCGACCAGAACACGGTGCGCAACGTCAGGCTAAAGCGGTCCTGGGTCACTTTGCCCACTTTGCTGGCGGAACGCGCCATAAAGGCATTGTAATGACGGCGCGAGCTGATGCTGAAGCCCACCAACAGCACTGCGCAGATGATTGGCATCACGGTTTCTTTGCTGGTAAACATCATCGCCAGCGCTTTACCGAGTTGCCCTAAGGTATCCAGCGACAGCAGGCGGGTTAAGTCACGCGCCACGTCAATCGGATACTTCAGGTCGATGGCGCTGACATCCGCCGTCCAGAACAAATAACGGTGGGTGGCTTCCTTCACTTCACCCAGGGCGTCCTGCAACTGCGTGTTCGACACCTTCAGCTTGGTGATTTCCAGAATCAGTGTATCGCAGCCGGAGATCAGTGAGTTGAGCAGCTCGCGCTGGGTTTTCAGCTGGGCATCGAGAATACGGGTTTGCTCGCTGGTGAACGGCGTGCCGTCATCTTGCTTCTCTTTGCGCAGATCCTTTTGCCGCTCCAGCAAATCTTCATAATGCAGCCGTTGCACCCGCAGTTGGCCCATCTCACTGTCTATCTGCTGCGACTTCGGCATATCCGGCAATCGGGCGACTTGCGCACGTAAGGCTTCACCCAGCAGATTCGAGGCGCCCAGCCATTGTGATTGTTCGCGCAGCGTGCTGAGAGCCTGGCGTACCTGTAGCGTTTGGTTGGTGGCCAGACGTTGCTGCGAAGCGACCAAATCCATACGTTGGGCTTGCGCATTCAGGTCGGCTGATAGTTCACGGTTGACGCGAAATTGATCGCTGATCGAAGCCGGTAAATCGCCACTGTTTTCCGCCAGCTGTTCAGTGCGTTCGAGCGCCAGTTCCGCTTCTCGCTGACGCTGATTATTCAGCTGATTGCGCAACGATTGCAGGTAGTTATCCAGTTGCGTGGCTTTGCGCTGATGCACTTCCGCCCGCATGCGCGCCAGCTCCTGGCGATTATTGGCGGAGAGCTGTGCCAGTTCTAACTCATCCACACGCGCTTTATTGGCGGCATTCTCGGCCAGGCGGGCATAAATCTGCGCCTGAGCCAGCGGCGTGGCGGCCGCTGAGAAACCCTGAGCGCGGCGATCGCTTTCGGTCATCGCCCGGCGTGCGTCAGTCTGCTGCTGCGGTAACTGTGACAGTGAGTCACTGATTTCACGTGCGCGGTCCTGCTCTTGCTGCGCCTGGCGGCCTTCTTCCAGCAGCTGGCTGCTGATTTGCAGGATTTCCTGATCCAGCTCGGCGCTGCTCATGTTGGTGCGCACCGTTTTACTGCTGTCGGTCAGCGTAGCAATCTGCTGACGCAGTTCACGTGCCAGCCGTGGGAAATCATCAATCACCTGCTGATACTGTTTGGCACGCTCCAGCGATTCATCTCGCTCAGAGAGGAAATTGATCGCCGCTTCAATCGCCTGAACTTGCTCGGCTTGAGCGGGAGAGGCTTTGGCGGATTTGGCCGCATCCAATTCCTGCTTCAGTTGACTCGCAGGAGGAACGGTGGCTGCCAATACAGAACTGCTGAGCACCAGGCTCAGCAGTAGAGAGAGAAGAACGCGCACGGGAGAGGTTCCGGTTATTCAGCGAGCGGGGCGCTGTCGCCGGGCTGCGGCAGGGCAATCGCCAGCGGTTGGCCAAGACGGGTTTTACTCTCGGCTTCGAGACTTTCCGCCAGCTTCACGCGGCCCGGTGCGAACAGGTTAATCACCGTCGAACCGAGTTTGAAACGCCCCATTTCCTGACCTTTCAACAACACAACGGCGCCGTCGTGATCCGCTGAAGGATAACGCCAGCGTTTAATCACCCCTTCACGTGGTGGCGTAATGGTGCCCGCCCACACGGTTTCGATGCTGCCGACAATGGTCGCACCCACCAGAATCTGTACCATCGGGCCATGATCGGTATCGAAGACGCAGATCACACGCTCATTGCGTGCAAACAGGTTCGGGATGTTACGTGCTGTCAGTGGGTTCACAGAATAGAGATCGCCCGGCACATAAATCATTTCACGCAGTATGCCGTTACACGGCATGTGCACACGGTGGTAATCGCGCGGAGCAAGATAGGTAGTGATGAACTCACCATCGACGAACTTCTCTGCCAGATCGTCGTTACCGGCCAGCAGGGCCTGCAGCGAATAGTAATGGCCTTTCGCCTGGAAGATCTGATCGCCTTCAATGCGGCCTAACTGGCTCACCGCGCCATCGGCTGGCAGCGCCAGCAGGGTCGCATCGGGATCAACCGGGCGCGCACCCTCTTTAAGCGGACGCACGAAGAAGTCATTGAAAGTGCGATAGCTACCGGTGTGTGGTTTGCTGGCTTCCGCCATATCCACTTTGTAGTACCAGACAAACATGTCGATGACCGCTTTGGTCAGCCAGCCACCGCGACGACTGGCGCCCCAGCCGGCAAGTTCGGTCAGCCCTTTTTTAGGCAGAATATGATTCAGGCCGAGTTTAAAACGATCAAACACCATTGCCTCCTGGCTTAATTACGCTTGGTTTACACAAAAGGGGGCGGATTGTAGCAGCGCCCCGGTCAGTTGGCGAATGTGCCGTTGTACCCGTTAATCTTCGCTGGCGGAAAAGTTTTTACGCGTTTTTACCTGCGCCATACTCTCCAGAATCCGGTGGTAGTTATCGAAGCGCGAGATGTTGATTGTTCCTTCCTCTACCGCTTCGCGAATGGCGCAGCCGGGATCGGTATCATGCTTGCAGTCGCGGAAACGGCAACCGCCGATAAACTCACGAAATTCGACAAATCCACGGGTGATTTGTTCCGGCTCCAGATGCCATAAACCGAATTCACGTACGCCTGGAGAATCTATCACGTCGCCGCCGTGCGGGAAGTGATACAGGCGTGAGGCGGTGGTGGTGTGTTGGCCCAGACCGGAGTTATCAGAGACATCATTGGTCAGAATCTCATCGCCCGCCAATTCCAGTCCCAGCAAATTGTTTAGCAAACTGGATTTACCCACACCAGATTGACCGGCAAAAATACTCACGCGATCGGTTAAGGCCTGTTCCAGCTCCGCCAGGCCATCTTTGGCACGGCTGGATACCATCAACACGCGATAGCCAATTTTGCGATAGATATCCATCTGCTCATCCACAAACGCGCGGGCTTCCGCGTCGAGCAAATCTGTTTTGTTCAAGACCAGCAGTGGCTCAACGCCCAGGGTTTCACTGGCCACCAGATAACGATCGATGATATTGAGCGACAGCTCCGGCAGGATCGCCGACACAATGATGATCTGATCGATGTTCGCCGCGATCGGTTTGACGCCATCATAGAAATCCGGACGCGTCAGTACCGTTTTACGTTCGTGAACTGCTTCTACGATGCCTTTGCCGCCGCCAATCGCCGCACGCCACAGCACACGGTCACCGGTGACCAGTGAGCGAATGGTGCGACGGATATTGCAGCGATGCACTTCGCCTACGCCGTCTTCCACATCTGCGTGCATGCCGAAACGGCTGATCACCACGCCTTCGCTCGCTTCTCCAAACAGGTTGTCATCCGGTTCCGGCTTTTCATTCCGTTGCTGCAGACGACGCTGATGGTTAGCGCTTACGCGACGTTGTTGACCCTTCGACAGTTTATTTTTGCTCACGCATCCTCTCACGGCTTTCGCCAGGCTTCGCCCCGCTGGGCAAAACGTCTATGATACACCTGAAACGAGTGTAATGACGACTTTGGCAACAGGCGGGAAACGCATGACAGCTGGAAATGAAAATAATCTGATTTGGATCGACCTGGAAATGACCGGATTGGATCCGGAGCAGGATCGCATTATTGAGATCGCCACGATCGTCACCGATGCCAACCTGAACATCCTGGCAGAAGGCCCGGTATTTGCGGTGCATCAGTCTGATGAGCAGTTGGCATTAATGGATGAGTGGAACGTGCGCACGCACACCAACAGCGGTTTGGTTGAACGCGTGAAAGCCAGCCAGTACAACGATCGTGCTGCAGAGCTGGCGACGATTGAATTTCTCAAGCAGTGGGTTCCGGCCAACACCTCTCCGATTTGTGGCAACAGCATCGGCCAGGATCGCCGCTTCCTGTTCAAATACATGCCGGAGCTGGAAGCCTACTTCCACTATCGCTATCTGGATGTCAGCACGCTGAAAGAACTGGCGCGTCGCTGGAAACCCGATATCCTGCCGGGCTTCAAAAAAGCGGGCAGTCACCAGGCGCTGGATGATATCCGCGAGTCCGTTGCCGAGTTGGCGTACTACCGCGAACACTTCTTGCAGCTTTAATCGCCTGAGGGTGCGCAGGAAATCATCAGGTTGCTGATTAAATCAGCAAACGCACTGAAAGCGCAAAATTTTGCTTTTAGACTCTTGCGACTGAAAGGATTTCTCGTATAATGCGCACCCCGTACCGGTGAAGAATTTATTACGGTGCGCAGCAGTAACGCGAAAGTTTTGCGGGAATAGCTCAGTTGGTAGAGCACGACCTTGCCAAGGTCGGGGTCGCGAGTTCGAGTCTCGTTTCCCGCTCCAAACTTCGTTAGCAGTAACCTCTTTGCGGGAATAGCTCAGTTGGTAGAGCACGACCTTGCCAAGGTCGGGGTCGCGAGTTCGAGTCTCGTTTCCCGCTCCAAAATCTGTTTTAGTTAGTAGTAACCTCTTTGCGGGAATAGCTCAGTTGGTAGAGCACGACCTTGCCAAGGTCGGGGTCGCGAGTTCGAGTCTCGTTTCCCGCTCCAGATTTTCATATTCACTAATGTTATTTGCTCTCGGGCGTAATCAGACTTAAAACTGCTGCAGTCTTTATCGATCTTATGCGGCCTGGTTTTCTTTCTGGAAATTTTACGTACCGCATTAGCACCAATGATGCCTGTAGTCTGTTGCAGTTATCTTACAGGTTATCCACAATGCGCCTGTAACGTACTGACGGCGTTTTACCCTATCTGCAAAACTGTTTTGAACAGAGTTATCCACAAGCTCTGGACAAGCCCCTGCGCGCAATATTCTACTTAAATGTTTACATTAATCATTTAACTAATTGATTATTAATGAATTAAAGGTATTTCAGTCTGTGAATAGTCTTGGTAGACGATATAATGATCCCCGTCACTATTCGGCTTTATAATTTTATTCACAGCATGTGGAAAAGGCTTTATCCTGCGCGATTGTTCAATCACGCATCACGGGCCAGGCCTTTCACGACGGCACGTACCAGGCGCTGTTTCTTCGCGGGCTGAACATCCACGCTCTGTGCCGCACGCCTCTGTAATTGCTGCGTGATGGCCCAGTCAATATGCTCATCCAGCATGGCGTTTTCACCGCTACGCATTTGCAACGCCGCCAGATTTTCTTCTGCCCAGGGCGCATTGCCCAATGCCACTGCGATATTCCTCAGCCAGCGTAAGTGGCCGATGCGGCGAATCGCAGAGCCTTCAGTGACTCGCAAGAATTTCGCTTCATCCCACTTGAAGAGATCCACCAACGGCGGCGCGTGCAGCACCGCGCGCGGCGAGAAATCATCTTCATCGGTCAACTGACCATAACGATTCCACGGACAGATAAGCTGGCAATCGTCACATCCATAGATGCGATTACCAATCAGCGGGCGGAACTCTTCCGGTATCGCGCCTTCGAGTTCGATGGTGAGATAGGAAATACAGCGCCGCGCATCAACCACATAAGGTTCAACGATAGCGGAAGTCGGGCAAATAGTGATGCAGGCGACGCAGCGACCGCACTGTTCTTCCTGTGGCTGATCGACGGGCAGCGGCAAATCAATCAGCAACTCGCCGAGAAAGAACCAGGAACCGGCTTCGCGATTGAGAATGAGCGAGTGTTTGCCGGTCCAGCCCAGGCCTGCTTTGGCGGCAATCGGGCGTTCAAGGATGGGGGCGGAATCAACAAACGGGCGGAAATTGAGTTCGCCACAATGCGCCTGAATCATTTCTCCAAGCTTTTTCAGGCGATTGCGCAATACTTTGTGATAATCGCGGCCCAGCGCATAACGGCTGACATAGCCCAGCTGAGGATTTTTTAAGGTGCTGGCAAACGCCGCTTTGGCCGGAAGGTAGTTCATGCGCACGCTGATCACGCGCAGTGTGCCGGGCAGGAGTTCATGGGGACGCGCACGCATCATGCCGTGGCGCGCCATCCAGTCCATCTCTCCGTGATACTGCTTCTCCAGCCAATCCTGTAATTTGGGCTCTTCAGCGCTAAGATCGGTATCGCAAATACCAACCTGCTGAAAGCCGAGTTCGCGCCCCCACTGTTTAATTTGGTGGGCAAGCTGTTGAAGATCGAGAGGGTATGACATGAGAAACCAGGCAATTGAAGCAAACCCGCGCAGTTTACCACACTCTGTCTGGCCTGCGCAGGCGATAGGGCAACTGGAGCGCGATGCGGCGGATAGCCTGGGTTTAACCTTGTACGAATTAATGCTGCGCGCCGGGCAGGCGAGCTATGAGCGAGTGCGGGCACAGTGGCCGCAGGCGCAGCACTGGCTGATTCTGTGCGGACAGGGTAATAACGGGGGCGATGGCTATGTGGTGGCGCGGCTGGCACAGGCGGCAGGATTGCGTGTCACATTGCTGGCGTGCAGCGGTAATAAACCCTTGCCGGAAGAAGCGCAGCAGGCGCAAGAAGCCTGGCTGGCGGCGGGCGGGGTGATACATGCCCCGGATGCGTCATGGCCGCAAAACATTGATGTGATCATCGATGCATTGCTCGGCACCGGCATCAATCGTGCGCCAGCCGCGCCTTACGCTGAATTGATTGATCTGGCCAATGCACATGCCGCGCCCATCTTCGCAGTCGATATTCCATCGGGATTGGATGCTGCCACCGGCACCACACCAGGCAATGCCATCAACGCGGATGACACCCTAAGCATGATTGTGCTCAAACCGGGGCTGTTGACCGGCAAAGCTCGCGATCATGTGGGGCGGTTACATTGTGATGCGCTTGGCCTCAACACATTCCTCGCGGGCGAGACGGCCCCCATTCAACGCTACGATGCGGCTGATCTGGTGCACTGGCTGAAACCAAGAAAAGCCACTTCGCACAAAGGTGACCATGGACGTTTAGTGGTAGTGGGAGGGGATACTGGCACCGCCGGGGCGATTCGAATGACGGCGGAAGCGGCGCTGCGCAGTGGTGCTGGGCTTGTGCGCGTGCTCACCCATGAAGATAATATCGGCCCGATTCTGACCGCGCGGCCGGAGCTCATGGTCGATGCGCTACGTGAAGAAACGCTGGAACAGGCCCTGCAATGGGCTGACGTGATCGCTATCGGGCCCGGACTGGGACAACGTGAGTGGGCTCAGAAGGCACTGAAAAAAGTCGCGGCCAGTGAAAAGCCGATGCTTTGGGATGCTGATGCGCTTAACCTGCTGGCAATCAAGCCGGATTACCGTCAGAATCGCATCATTACTCCGCATCCTGGCGAGGCCGCACGGCTGTTAGGCGTGAAGACCAGTGAGGTCGAGCGCGACCGCTTACAGGCGGCGCAAACGCTCGCTAAACGTTACGGCGGTGTGGTGGTGCTGAAAGGCGCAGGCACGATCGTGGCCAGCGCGGCAGGTGACATCGCGATTGCCGATGTCGGCAATGCGGGCATGGCATCCGGCGGTATGGGCGATGTCCTGAGCGGTATCATTACGGCCATGCTGGGCCAGAAACTGACTTTACTTGAGGCAGCCTGCGCGGGCTGTGTCGCACACGGTGCAGCGGCAGATGCGGTTGCCCGGCAGCGCGGTACGCGCGGCATGTTAGCCACTGATTTGTTCGAACTGCTGTGGCAGTTTGTTAATCCAGAGATGATCCAACAATAAAGCATGAAAACCTGTGTTATCCCTTTGCCCGATGAGGCGGCAACCCTGAATCTGGGTGCGCAACTGGCCCGCGTTTGCAGCAGCGCGTTGGTGATCTATCTTTATGGCGATCTCGGCGCCGGTAAAACCACGTTTAGCCGCGGCTTTTTGCAGGCGCTTGGCCATCAGGGTAACGTCAAAAGCCCAACCTATACGCTGGTGGAGCCGTACGAACTCGGCTCACGCACGCTGTATCACTTCGATCTTTATCGCCTGGCCGATCCTGAAGAGCTGGAGTTTATGGGTATCCGCGATTACTTCAGCGGGGATGCATTGTGCCTGGTCGAATGGCCGCAGCAGGGCGCTGGCGTATTACCCGAGCCCGATCTGGCATTGACGTTGCGTTACGTGGATGCGGCGCGAGAAGCGGAGATAAGCGCGGTTTCTGCAGTGGGTGAAACGCTGCTGGCCCAGTTCCAGCAAGGCAGGGAATCGGCATGACTTCATGGATGAAAGGGATTCTGCTGGCTGCGCTCTGTCTCGTTTCTGCTTCGGCGTTGTCTGCCAGCTTGTCAGATATCAAAGTCGAAAACGGCGACAGTCAGGCAACCGTCACGCTGAGCTTTAACGGCCAGCCCGTATATGGCTTCTTCCCGCTGCATAATCCCAATCGCGTGGTGCTGGATATTCGTCAAAGTGGCGCGATTAAGGGCTTACCGCTGAACTTTAGCGGCGAAAACATCGTACAACGCATTCGCAATAGCCAGCCGAAAGATAAACAAAGTATTCGTTTGGTGTTCGAACTGACGCAGGCGGCGCACACGCGTGCTACCACTCAGCGTGATGGCAATCAGTATCGCGTGGTGTTTACCATTCGCGGTACGCAACCGGCAAAACGCAGCACTGCTGCCGCACCGGTGACCACCGCTCGCCAGAGCGAGAGTGCGGCGAATCCGTTTAACGCCAATCCGGTGACCACCGTCACCAGCAGCCACACCACGGTACGCCCGGGTGGCGCCGTTTCACGCAATGACACGGTGATTGTGGCGATTGACGCCGGCCACGGTGGTCAGGATCCCGGCGCATCGGGCCAGCACGGCCTGCACGAGAAGAACGTCACCATTGCCATTGCGCGCAAACTGAAAGCGCTGATGGATCAGGACCCGATGTTTAAGCCCGTGCTGACGCGAAACGGCGATTACTTTATCTCGGTGATGGGTCGTTCCGAGGTGGCGCGAAAAGAGAATGCCAATCTACTGGTATCGATTCACGCCGACGCCGCGCCCAACCATTCGGCGACCGGCGCATCCGTTTGGGTGTTATCAAACCGCCGCGCCAATAACGAAATGGCGAACTGGCTGGAACAGAAAGAGAAGCAGTCCGAATTGCTGGGCGGTGCCGGTGATTTACTGGCAAACAGCCAGGCTGATCCTTACTTAAGCCAGGCTGTACTGGATCTGCAATTCGGGCATTCACAGCGCGTTGGCTATGATGTCGCGGTGAAAGTGCTGCAGCAACTGCGCGGCGTGACGCCGTTGCACAAACGTTTACCGGAGCATGCCAGCTTAGGCGTGTTGCGTTCCCCGGATATCCCTTCTTTACTGGTTGAGACTGGCTTTATCAGTAACGCGGCGGAGGAGCGGCTGCTTGGCAGCAGCGCGTATCAGGAGAAAATTGCTCAGTCGATTTATAAAGGACTGCGCAACTATTTCCTCGCGCATCCGCTGCAATCCATCCCAAAGGAGGAAAACCGGCCGCTGGACAGCGCACCAGCGGTTAGCGTTGCCAGCAACCCGGCAACCGGAACCGTGCAATACACTGGCGCGACGCAGCGCCATACGGTGACGCGTGGTGAGACGTTGTCAGGCATTGCCGCCAAATACGGTGTCAGCATGGCAACTCTGCGTGACCTCAATAGCCTGAAACGCGATGTGGTGTGGGTCGGGCAACGTTTGAAAGTCCCGGCAAAATCGGGCGTGAGCGTGACCGCTGCGAGTCGTCCTACCCGACACAAAGTGGTACGCGGTGATTCACTCACTGGGATCGCCGCTCATTATGGTGTCAGCCCCAAAGCCATCATGCAGGCGAATAATATGAAGTCGAGCAACGTGATGCTGGGGCAAAACTTAAAGATTCCACAATCCTGATTGCTGGCGCTACGGCGCCAGTCCGTTTAAAGGATCACCACCATGCCAATACAGATTTTACCGCCGCAGCTGGCGAACCAGATTGCCGCAGGCGAAGTGGTTGAGCGCCCGGCATCGGTCGTAAAAGAGCTGGTGGAAAACAGTCTTGACGCCGGCGCGACGCGCATTGACGTTGATATCGAAAAGGGCGGTGCGAAGTTAATTCGCATCCGTGACAACGGTTGTGGCATCGCCAAAGCCGAACTGGCCATGGCGCTGGCTCGCCATGCCACTAGTAAAATTGCTTCGCTGGATGATCTTGAGGCGATTATGAGCCTCGGTTTTCGCGGCGAAGCCCTCGCCAGCATCAGTTCGGTTTCACGCCTCACGCTAACCTCTCGCACCGCGGATCAACACGAAGCCTGGCAAGCCTATGCGGAAGGACGTGATATGGATGTCACGGTGAAACCTGCAGCACATCCTGTCGGG
>Ga0157363_1000928_pt1 | contig 23469 bp, 14 predicted proteins | sample AttsexASBM1_FD_111477 | JGI IMG/M metagenome (GOLD analysis project Ga0157363, IMG submission 111477) | Fungus gardens microbial communities from leaf cutter ant in Ribeirão Preto, State of São Paulo, Brazil - Atta sexdens ASBM1 | ecosystem: Host-associated > Fungi > Mycelium > Unclassified ... | reverse complement strand
TATCGACGATGACCTTAAAGTTTTTTAAAAATGAACACAATCATCTCTAAAATTTAAACATCTCAATCATAAATAAAAAAACCAACATAGTTCTAGCCAAAAATAGAGATATATCGTTTACATCGAGCTCAGAATTCATCGAAAAGTACTTAACATATGTAAAATGAACATAAATTCTTATCAGTGATAAAGCATATGAATTCGATAATCGATCGCAAAAAAAAAAGATAAAGAGAGATATATGAGGACCGCAAGACAGAGAGAGAGAGAGAGAAAGAGAGAAAGAGAGAGAGAGAGAGAGAGAGATATTGAATGTCACGAGACGATCACTCGGATCTTTACCATAGCATTTCATGATAAAAATGATCACCGAAGCTCACAGATTATAATAAAATAATGACAATCGCACAAAGAGATAACACGCATGCAAACGACGATCAACAGGTACTGAAGAGCAACGCCCAACATTCTGCCACCATACATATACCATGTCACTGTCTCTATCTGTCTTTCTTTCTCTCTCACTCTTCTCTCTCTTTTTCTCCGTCTTCGTTAATTCTTCTTCACGAGTGCAGCTGCATCAAGCTCAAATAAATCATTTCGCGCATTTATAAATTATTTATGTGCTCTCTTGGAGCTCATTTATAAATTGATATATTAGATAAATGCATTCAGATAGCCAAATCTGTTAAAAATAGATGTTACAAAGTACCCATCGTTTGTTTTGTCAGCAGAATGTCAACAGAAATATAATCTATTAAACGCAATGGCACTGCAGAAATCGAGCAGAGTTTGCTGTTTTATAATTTTATGATACATTTAATTAAATGATCATAAAATGATAGATTCTGCTCGGTTTTTGCTGACAATCTGTTCAGATTATTGACAGGTTCGAACTCCAATCTGCTAGCAAACAGACTAGGTCTGTTCTCTTTCCATATTTAAAGTCTGAATTTCTTACATAGTTCATGTTTTGTCTTTTTTTCTCCAATATAAAAAGAAACAAAGTTGGCAAGAAGTTCTAGAATATGGAAACAGAACAGATCTATTACTGGCATACTTAACATTTTACTTAATACACAGAGTAACTATTAAGTACTCTAAGAGATTTTAATTGTTTACACTAATTCAAGAAAACTTCATATGATCATATATCCGAAATAATTTTCAATCAAGGTGTCAAAGTCAAAGGTAAAATTTGATTTTTTCTAAAAATTTTAGAAATCTTTCAAATTATTGTAATGGAACTTCAGATATATATAAAGTTTTAGCAAAATAATTCGAATAGTTTTCGGAATTTTTGAAAAAAAACCAAATTTTTCCCTCAACTTTGACATCTCTTGTATCTCTGAAACTAAGTCGTTTCGAATATATGACCATATGAAGTTTTCATCTTGGATTTTTTATGTATGAGTCATCCCTTAAAATCATTTAGATATAATAGCCATCCTGCACACCCTAACAGGTGAGTTAATAATCTTAATTTTGTTCCAAAATATCAAGATATACATTAAGGTTACTTATTGACTTATTCATTACATTTACACAGTGCATATTACATCGTTATTAACACAATTATGTACGAAATAGATGCGAAGAAGAACAATTCCTTAATTTCTTTACTTGTCCATTTATCGATTTATCACAATATATTTTCAAGAAATTAATAAGGACGTAATGTATCGAGGGGGGCGTGAGGACAGAAATTATGACGTCTCAGAATTGCAAATTACCTGTTTACGTCAGTCGGGATCCGTCGACTTGCGGATGTTGGCCGCATGTACGATAAGCATCGGTGACACTCACTGAAATACGAAATTCGTGAGACGATAATCAATCCAACGTCACAACGACGATTCTCGTTGTCTGCAACGAGGCATAACGGAATTCCAGTCGAGTCTCGCGAGAAATCAACAAACAACGTAGTGCAGCGGAGCGCAGTGAAGTGCACTGCGAACGCGAGTCGGAATTGTCGGAAATGAGGTGAGGTTAGGTTAGACCGGAGTCGCACTTCACGGAATCGATATGATCCGCGCGTTATCGAGAAACCACTTGATCATACTGGATATCACTCAACGATGTTAAAAGGAAATTGCGTCGCTTTTGATAACATCATTTTCACTCCATCCTCACATTCCTGAGTTAAAATTTACGAGGGTGTTTAATAGTTAGGATTTAGTGCCTTCAATCTCATCGTCTTGAAGATGCTTTTTAGCAAGAGTCAAGAGTCAGATACATTAATATAGACACAATGTAACACAGTGAATTATTTATCTCTTATTATTTAACTCTTGTTATTAAATATTAAACAAAACTTGAAGATTATGGGTGTTTTCAACAAGAGACACAGATGACAGTTGTAAATGAACTATTACCTCATTGTTGTTTGCCAATGTTAAATAAAAATGAACTGATTACTGTGTTATATATCTCTTGTTGGAAAGCCATAAATGATCACTATAAACTTTCTCCTACTGGAAAGAATCATATTACATATATGACGCTCAGATAGGATTCTTGATATTACATTCCTTTCAAATCATTTTAGATCAACTTAATATAATTGTAAATAATTCCAATTTTGTCCCAGTGATCTTTTTTGATTAAATATTTATTTTTTTATTCTTGAATTATTGTATACTTCTTAGATTTCAAGTAAAAAAAGTATATATATATATATATATGTTAAAAGTATATATATATATATATGTTAGTTCAGTATTTAATAAAAGCGAGAAGGAAAGTTAAGAAAATTCTAGTGCAGCATGATGCAGCAGTAAAAACAAACTTATGTAATAATTCACATAGATGGATTAGATGACTGGATGAATAGATAAATAGATAAATAGCTTTATTTATCTTGCTCCAGGATTAATCCTTTCAAACGCTCAAGCAAATAATCATAACAATGTGCTAAACACATTTACAGTAATAAATCAATAACACTACGAAACAATAAGAAAATTACAAAAAATGATTATATAAAAAAAATATGTTAGGGAACAGCAGCTTGTAAATCGAAGAAATATCCGAAATATCCAGGAAAATTCACCATCTATTGCACGTAAACACGTCGTACGATGGGTGAGATAACGACATATGACATTTGACAAGTCAGAAGTTGAAATACGCGCGTGATACCACGATACCAACCTCGGATTACGCGATGAGGTTAAGTTCGCGCGAAGGAGTGCGCGCGCGGCCTCGATCGCGAGATCGGCGTGAACTGTGTAGTTCGCCGAGCTTCGCGCGTCGCGATTCCCGCATCGGCATCGGCGCGATATTAGGATATCACGCGGTATCCGTCAATCGGCGAGTTACGGAGCGGATCGCGTCATCGTGGTAGACGTCGGCAAGGCGGTTGGCAGCAGTGTCGATATCGGTGAGCGCGAGAGAAGTGCCGTACGGACACTCGCGCTTCCGTTACATTTTATTTGTGTGTAGCCGTGCGTGAGTATCGCGGGGAGGAAACGGAGGAGGGAAAGAGAGAAAGAGAGAGAAAGAAAAAGATAGAGTGAGAAGAAGAAAAATAAAAGTGTCGGGGAGATGCGTGTGTTGCGGCAGCGATCGAACGATCGTGAGACGTGAGTGTCGGGCGGCGCGCGAGGACGAGCGAAATTCCGTCGTGGCGTCGAGGAAGGTGCGGAAGGTGCACCCGCGGTCCCGATCCCCCCCGTGGAATGTGAGTAAGTGGCACGCAAAACCGAAAGCGAGAGAAGTGTCCCCCCCCGTCTCCATCCCGTTCGTTCGTTCATTCGTCCTTTCCCCCTTTTGGGCCCACCCCTTCCTCTTATTCGCCAATCGTTTTTTTTTCTCTCGTCTCCTCTGCCGTCGCGCGCGCGACCGCCAGAGACTTTCCGCGGAAAAGCCGCGAAAACTACGTCACGAGTGACGGATTCGGTCGAAACTGGGACAAAGTGCAGTGCACTCTGGCATTGCGCTTTACCACCAGGTGTTTCTATGCCGTAATCTTCCCAGGATTGGGTAACACTCGTACCGTTGCACCTTGCTCTCTCTCGGATATCCTTCTCGGAGTCGCGTATTCACGCGCGAGCTCTCTCTCTCTCCCTCTCTGTTTCTCTCTCTCTCTTTCGCGCGGAGTATCTCGCAAAAATCCGCACGGTTGACAGCGCCTGACAGAGAGATATACGGGTATCGGAGCCGTCGGAGAGAGAGCTGACAGGTAAAGGTGGCATCGAGCGCGCGACGGCGCGAGATGCGAGCGGACGCGAGCTCGCGCGTAACGTCACGGTGATCGACGGTGTTAAATGGTGAGACTCTCTCTCTCTCTCTCTCTCTCTCTCTCTCTCTCTCTTTCTCTCTCTCTCTCTCGCGCAAGACGCGCGATTTCGTTTCTCCGAGGATTCGCGATGTCGACGAGAAGTTCGCTCGCACCCTCGCTATGCGCGAGCGAGCGAACGATCGCTAGTTCTACGTAGCGATTAACGAAACGCGTTTCTACATCGCGCTTCGAAATTTCGCGACGTGTCCGCGAACGTGGTGACGACGAACGGGTTGACGCTATGTAGGGCACGACAATATCGGGTCGAGTGCCTCCCGTTCGCTCGACACGGCGAAATATGGAACGCGAAGTGTGTCAATGATCGATCCTTCCTTGCAGTTCCCTGATAATGCTTCTCGGTTTTCGGAAAGTTAACGAAAGACTGTGTGATTCGTTTAAAGAGATACGATTGTATTTAAATGGGTGGATGGACGGTGATCGGTGATTTGATGTTTTTGACGTTTAGGACTCTCGGAGTTGTTATGTGAATTCAATGGGTAGCTGCTCGTGTTTGATGCTTAAGAATAAACTTGATTAATCCAAGTCGTGATTAATTTGTCGTCTTAGGTTAGATGACGGACTCAAGATAGTCCTTCCGCCTGGTAACATGTCAGATGGGGTTGATGGTGGTGGTGGGGAAAACGAGGTAGACTCCCATTCCTCTTCGCAAGCCGAAGCTGGGGACTCTTCTAATCACAGGGAAGAAGAGACATTGGATCCTGATAACGAAGCAGCTCTCAATACAAATTATGATAGTAGTGATGGAGCTGTTCCTGCGTTTAGGTGAGATTCAAAACACAGCTTTATTGTGTAATTAATCTTAAAGTTTATTTTGCAACTGTTGAGACTTTTTTTCGCTGCGATAGGACTATTTCTCTAGATCTAAATATATAATCTAATTAATACAAAGAAAACTTACAACAGTTGTAAAATAAACATTCTGTTGAATGTAGTTATGATTGCATTCAGCAGAGAAAGCAGTTTTGCAACTGTTGTAAAGTAATTCTTTGATGTGATTGATCTGGCCCTTACTCTCACTCACTGGAACTAAATAAACCAATCACATTAAAGAATTATACAGTTGTTTTTGCTATACATTATCAAGCGACAGTTGCAATCAGCTGATTAGAACGATTTCTATTTTGATTCCATTTCTTGATTATATATCCAATTTCTTTAATTTCTTTAATTTTAATAGATGTGATAGATGTGACAATTATGAGACTATAAATAAAACGGCTTTCTCCGCTCACCAAGATCAATGCCTGGCGAGTGGTGAAGCTGGAGAAAGCGCTGAAGGCATAGAAGGAACAGAAAATGATGGGGATGCGGAAGAGGGCCATTCGGGAATCAGGTCTCACAGAAAGATGTTTGAATGTGATGTCTGTAATATGAAATTTTCAAATGGAGCTAATATGAGAAGACACAAAGTGAGTATAGAAAGGTTATACAATAAAAAGACTTATGTTGATGTTACTATGATACATTACACATTTAACACTGAAAGTATCGAGCGATCATTGTTGATTATTTCTATTTTTTAGATTAATATTATATTAAATTAATTTGTATTTCTTATATAAGAGATAAGACTTTGAAATTTTTTGACTTTTCAATAATTATATCTTTTATACTGATGAAATATTTGATGTTTTATTACTTTTTTTATTTTTATAGTAATTTATACACTTGATTTTTTTTTTAGTGAGTAAGACATGTTTGTATGTGCAGTATTATTTAAGCATCAACAAAAATAAATAGAATTTTTAGGTTTAGAGTGATGGGCAACCTTTTATAAGAGCCACTTTCAGAAATAAGTAAAATCTTGCTGATTATATAATGTATATTTTGTTTGCATAAAATAGAAGGTATGATTTTATATTTTCGGCTATGTGAGTCGCAAAAAATTCACAGGCGAGCTTCAGGTTGCGCATCACTGCTATAGACAATAGTGTAAATATATAATCCTTCTGAATTATATACTCTTATTCTCTTAAATAATTATTCTTTATACTGAATAAATATAGTTATCTATGAATGTTTAATCTATTGCATCCCCTTCTATTTCTTAGATGAGGCATACAGGCGTAAAACCATACGAATGTCGAGTATGTCAAAAGAGATTCTTTCGGAAGGACCATCTTGCGGAACATTTTACGACACATTCAAAAACTTTGCCATACCATTGCCCGATATGTAACCGAGGTTTCCAAAGACAAATCGCAATGCGTGCTCACTTTCAGAATGAACACGTCGGTCAGCACGATATGGTTAAATCGTGTCCTCTCTGCAATTATCGTGCGGCTACCATGAAATGCCTTAGGTTGCACTTCTTTAATAGGTAAGTGCTTGAATTATTTAGGAAAGTGTCATTGCTCTCTCATATATCTTATATATCTTATTATTTGTAGACATGGAATAGATTTAGATAATCCAGGACCAAATAGCTCTACATCCATAATGAATAGTTGCACATCCGGGGAGGCGATGCCTTCGGCACCTTTGTCTGATAGCGGAGATAGTACTGGCAACCGTTCGACCGACAACGCTACGCCCCCCATGCATTTCCTCACGCCCCACGTGGAGATATCCATTCCTTACCCTGAACAAGCTGCCAATCAACGAAATCCAAGTCCTGCCCCGTTGAACGGAGACAGTCCCAATAGTCCTCAGAGCGCCGACAGCAATAGCAATGCACCAAGCAGTAGTCATCATCAATTATCTATCAATAGCAGTACCATTCATAGGTGAGCAAAAAAATTACTAAATTAGTTAGTTTATCAAATTTATTAATATTTATTGCAATGATTTTTTTAATTGTTAAAAATTATTACAAATTCTTTATTAGAAATTTGTATAATCTTTATATAATTTCGTTATTAACTTCGATTTGACTGATAAATTATGTGCTTATAGTTTAAATATTAATTTAGAAATGCCGACAATTAATTATGTTCTAAATGACATAAATTACAGATCGGATTTTCGCATTTTTCTCAGGAACGTAGGCGGAGGCGATGAAGCTATTACACCTTCGATTTCCTTAATACCCATCAAGCAAGAGCCAAACAGCAATGGTATGGATGATAGTGGAGCGACATCGAGCAATCTACCGTTACCATCGCTGATCAAGGTGTCGCCGTTAAAATCGTTGCTGCGCGATGATCTTCGCCGTAAGCTTTCCACCAGTACCACTAATAACAATAATAACAGTAGTAACAACAGCGGTTGCGGTGGCGGCGTTAATTCTAATCCACACTCGAGGGGCGAGCCACCCACTTCGACCAGGCCGGATCCTCGTACGAGCGGCCTCCAGTGCACTCACTGTCGCATTACGTTTCCGGATCAGACGTTGTACTTCCTTCATAAAGGTTGTCACAGCGAAAGTAACCCATGGAAGTGCAATATTTGCGGGGAGCAGTGCTGCAATCTGTACCAGTTCAACTCGCATTTACTGAGTAAGAGTCATCAGTAACTGAGAGAAGAAAGCAGAAAAATACCCGCAGTTAAGAAATTAGTTTTTCCTTTTCCTATTTCTTCTACTTCTTTTCTTTTCCTTCTTCATTAAACGAAACAAAATGGCAGGAGATTCGGTATGTATGTATGTCTAACATACGTTCAGTGTTCATTAGCATGAAGGTATAAATATTTTCTGCGACGTATCCAGACATACTTCTCGCTAAAATATACTTTCAGAAACGCGTAAGAATGCGCCGAAACATAACGGTAAATCAGTTGTAAATTGAATTGAAAGTTGTAAATTATTTTTAAGAATTCGAGAGAGGATATGTCTGTTCCCTCAGAAAATAATGTACAAAGCGCGACAAATTGTGCCTTTCCTTTAAAAAGAGAAAAAGGGAGAGAAAATTGTGAGAAAAAAAGAAATTGCCAACACACTCGTCCATCATGCTGTTATATTGTATGAACTATCCGTCCATAGGGCTTTATCGAGATATATTCCGAGCTCTATCATTAGTCTTAAATTAGTAAAGTAAGTATAGAAATGCGACGGGGTACGTTGCGAATTGCCCTGTCAATTGTGAAAAGTAAAAAAAATATATATATATATAGCTGTTGTGCTTTTATCACAAAAAAAGTGCAACATTAAAATTTCATGTATTGGGTCGGAACAAAAGTTCATAGAGCTACGAATTTCATTACAGTTGCTTAAATGTTAAAAATTATTAAAATTTAAATAAAAAAAAAGAGTTTTAAAACTTAAAATCTCTTTCGAAAGGTGTCTTTTAAGTTTGATAATTTTTTGTAAAATAGGAAATTTCTTATTTTGTAGGCCTGTCATGTGCCCAAAAAAGACGCAAAAATTTTTGACTTTCTAACAAGCTTACAATTTTATAACAAAATCATTTATTAAAAATATTCGTAAAATTTTTTGGTACTGAGTTATCACGGATTAAAATGCTCATAATTCCGTTTAAAAATCATCAAACCGCAATTTAAAAAATAGATTTTTAAAACTAAAACTTTGCTCTATCGAATGATATTTAATTGCTAAAATTTTTTTAAAAAACATATAATATAAATAAAATAATATGCTACGAACTTTTGTTTTAACCTGATAAATAGATAGAAACTATTTAGTTGACATTGTGCAGTTTGGATGATAGAGGCAAGGCGCGGATATAATCCATCAGAAGTTTATTTTGTAGATTGAGGGAGAGAGAAGGAAAGAAACGCATTTATATTATTGTTTTAAGGCCAAGCCCTCTAAAGACAAAGAAAAATTGTGCAAAATATGTAGAAGAAAAAGAAAGTATGTATATCTTTTGTTTTTGAATGTTTAAGACCTATGCGCGTAGAATTTATATAGTAGAAGAGCAATATCATGAATTATCGAACCATTATTTATCCTTTAATAATTCCGCGATGTGGATTTTCATATGGATTCGAGAAGCAGCTCTATCGAGATTGTACAAATTTGAAGGATACGAAACGTCACGTTCGTCGAAAGAATGTCGGCGCGACGCGTCGACACACATGGATACCATTGTATTGCGACGCGACAGGTATTGCCGCGAGTTCCATCTATTCTTCTTTCTCCTTTAGATAGGAACGTTGCGTCGCAATGAGAAACCAGTGCAAAACCGCGAAGCGAGGATGTACAGGACACAAAAGCTAGCCGGGCGTGCGTTATTAATTATTAATATGACAGGGGGCAAGTTCGAGAGGTGTGACTTTTTAGCCGAGGGCTCGTACGTATCGGGCAGGTATCTCGATCCGTTCGCTTTGGCTGAAGTCACCTCTCTCCTCCTTTCTCGCCTTTGATTTGATAAATATTTTATATATAAATATTTGTACAGAGAGAAAAAGAGTATTAGGGAAGAGAAAAAGCACGAAAGGAAGAACATTGAGATAGCGTGTGTATGTGTATATATATATATATATATACACATATATATATATATACATATATGTATGTATACACGTAGAGTCACGTACATAACAGCAGACACACACAGATATATGTATACACGGATATTATTATATAAATATATATATATATATATATAAATATATGCCGTCTCACGCAATGAGACGAAGAAATACACGTACACGTGGACACTGCTGTAAATGGTTGTAGTTATTTAAAATAACTATTCTGTATATCGCATAGTATTTAATACGATTATAATTATTTATTAGAGTCTAAGTAATTTATTATTGCTTTGCATTCCAAGAGGACCGGAGATCACGGGACTATACGATTAAATAAGCGAATGTCTTAATATTAACGGTGCTTTTCTAACAGAGCCGATGTCGCATAATATAATTTATAACGGCAAATTTTCACGTATAAAAAAAAAAGAAAAAAACAATGAGCGCCGAGAAAAAGCCATCGGGCAGATCTCTCGCGCATAAACGAATGCAACGTACACGAATTATTACTATCTTCGATCGATATAACGTATTTAAGAGCTGTCGCGAAACTACCACTATTTTGTACGCAGGGCACGTATGTTCATTATTAGGAACACGTTCGTCATTCGCACTTTCGATCCTTATTATTAAATCATTAACGTACAAATCTTTTTAGATACCTTTACAAAAAAAAAAAAAAAATGCGCGCGCTTGTCGTACTCTCGTGCGGCTCCTCGGGGCGGAATTGTGAACAAAAAAAGTGCCTGATTGGGATTATTTCATCGAGGATATGAGAAAGTTGTATTATAATTCGTGCGAGAAGAGGGATAGGAGACTTTAGTCGAAGAAAATGAGAAAAGGAGAGAAAGAAGAACGGAGAAGAGAGCGAAAGATGCGATTAAAAAATGCAGATGTACTAGATACAGGAGTGTGTGTTAATCCGTGTTCACACCATATGTGCTTACCGCTTTAGCGTATATAGCGACGCCTTTACACTGTGATCACGTTTACAAAGAAAATAGTCTTAAAGCTAGAAGATAGACGTAAAGGTATATATCTTAGGGCAAGCGAGAGTACGACGAGCACAGCCTTGAGTGTGAGACAGGCGTTTAGACACCCACGACAAGCCACATCCACCTTATTCCCTCGACTTCCCCTTCCCCTCACCTTCCCACAATTTATTTATACATACGAATAAAGATATATTTAAATCGATAAGAATGGAATTAAAAAAAAATATTGTTGATGTTACTACGGTGTAATGGGTACAATCTAAATACATGAATATTATGTATATAAGGAATAGAACGGAGAGAATTTTTATCGTACACGTCTTATTCTCTTTCTTTCTGGCTCACCAGTCTCTAACTTCCCTGCAATAGAATCCAGGCTTTGTGCGTGACGGCACGTATAAACTCGCAATTTACTCGTTCTCGTCAAGGATTACTTCTTAGAAAGTATTACACGCAACACAATTTTCAATAATAATATTGGAAATGTGTAGATGATAAAATTAATTGATTCATATTTCTGCGAGTTAAAGCGACATATGCATAATTTTCCAGAAATAGATGTATAATATTATTTATTTCATAATTTTTAAATTTAATATCTATTAGTAAAAATATCGAAAGATATTTGTCTAGCTACAAGCTATTTAAAATAAAGAAAACTTTCCGCAAAAATCAAGATTCAAAATATTCAAAAATAAATAGAATGTCTTTTTTTTATTTAAGAGAAAATAGGCATTAATTATTTTTTAATTGAAAATTATTTAAAATAAAAGACTTTCTAAAATTAAGTTCTAAAATATTTCGAAAAATATAGAATAAAGAAATATAAATAATTCATTTATATGATATTTAAAATAGAAAGTTTTTCGAATTCAGTTTAAAAATAAATGACAATATTTGTATTCTCTATTAGACAAGGAAGTAATTGGACAATTGAAAAGTTCACATATAGCTGTTCAATAGTAGCCTTTCTTACGTCTTTATATTGTTGCTAAAAAAAAAGTTGATATAAATCTCCTGTCTAAATCTGAACATCCTATATGTATTTTTTATACTTGACATTTCCCGGATTTCGCAGGTTCTCCTTTTGTGTCGTCTCTATCTCTTCCAGGAAAAAAATAAAGACAGCCCATCGATAAATGTTATAATCTTACTTTATTGCTTGCGTTACCATGCGTTTATGAATACAGAAGCTTTATATTACAGTGTTCGTCGTGTTAAAGCTATCAAAAAGAGGAAGAGAGAAATAAATAGAATTTATTTACCCGGACACACGACCGTGTCGTTCGTTGCTCGAGTGCCTTCGAGCTCCGGGACACGGCAGGAGACATCGCATCTCTTCATAACGGTTTTATCAGGAAGAAATAAACAAAGAGAGAAAGAGACAAGTTGCATATAATCTGACGCGTGAAAAATTTCAATTTGTTCATTGCTTTATTGCATTCTCTCTTTCTCTTACATAAAATAATTTTGCGCGCAACGATAGTAGATAAATGTTAAAGTCGAGTAATTTCTCTAATTGAGCACTCTCTGAATTTTCAAATTGCACCATCCAGATGTTATAGCACCATTATACAATAATATATAAGAGAAAGATCGGGTGATATATCGGGCAGATTTGATATTGGACAAGAATTGTTTAAAATTTTACAAGTGTGTGGCAGCATTTGTCAAATCAGTGATAAATCTAACTGCACATGAAAGCCAAGACCTTTTTATATTGAGAACAAAGTGTTATTAAAAAAATATAAAATATAAAAAAATATAAAAAGGTGGCTTGGGTGTAAAAAAATGTCTCATATTACACTTAATTTTTGCCGTCCAAGAAAATAAAATCTTCAAAAAAATCTAAGGTGTCGGATTCACCTGACCTTCCCCTATACATCATGTTAATTATAATAAGAAATTTACGTAAGAATTTACTTTTTATAAGAAGATTTAAGATTTAACAATCAAGTTGTAATTAATCAATTGATTACATTAAGAGACAAATTAATAAGTTTGAGTCATTTAACTTAAATTTTAAGAGATTTTTTTTTACAAAGATTCGTTTGTCTAAAACATAAGAATACATTTTAAGAATTGATTACATTGCGACGTTCTTTACTAATTAGCAATTCTTACGTTTTTATTTTCCGATAATCATAACGTGCTTGGAAAGAGAGCTATTCAAAATATTTAGTTCATCTGCACAAATAACGTTCGACACAAATAACAGCCGATCCAAAGTATGAGTATTCCTGGTTGAGATTGCCTGGTTGTAATGAATTACACTACATTACACTTAATAATATTACAAAATAAACATAGTTCGATTTAATGCTTAGCTTCTGTTCCTCCGAATGTGCTGAATTCTTCGTCAAAAATAGACGAAGACAGTCAATAAAATCTGATTTGCAAGACTGTCTTCGGAATTATACTAGAAGATTTTATAATTTTCATTTATCTCAACGAGAACATCTCCAGAAATTTTCCCGCGAATTTCTTCTCCTCATGAGATTGATTTAATTTAAGAACGCTTGAGAAGCGCAAAATCGATTCTGTTAGAATCGATTTTGCGCTTCTCAAGCGTTCTGGATCTTTATTAGATCCTTGTTGGAGCTCATCGAGAGAATTCTCGGAAGGAGATACTAATTATAGTTCGTTCGAATATCTTTCGTGCAAAATGACTCTAAGGCCGATATTTATAGTCGATTCTTATATTTAAGAATCTTAAGTAAGTCTTAAGATGACCTGAATCAAATCAGAGAGCTGCATTTCTTAAAACATTACTTAAGATGATCTTAAAATAAGAAGGAACTATAAACACCAGCCTAAATTTATGAAAAAACGCATGACTTCTACATAGAAAGTCTAAGAATGATATTCATAGAATGATATTCATTCTTATTTTAATACCGTCTTAAGTAATGTTTTAAAATGCTAATTCAGCTCTCTGATTGATTCATGACATTTTAAGACTGTACTTAAGACAATCTTAAATAAGATCCGACTATGAATACCCTAAGAATGCGTTTCGTTTAAGGGGATCTTCCGGATTGGGGATCCCCGATCAATCGCCCTGATTCGTCTTGTGACTGAGAATGGTCTCGATGTTATGTTGAATCCGTGCGATTTGCGATCGTTTACTTCTCGGTGTCGTTGTGCCCCCCTCTTCGATGTACAAGTTGCCGGTTGCTGCCTCCGGCCAGCCAGCCGCTGCCGTTGCAACCGTCGTCGCCGTCGCCGCCGTCGCCACCACCGGAGTCTCCCGTTTCCGGTCTGCAAGCAGAGTAAACGAATCTTCACCGTCCCCGTTGGTCAAGTTGCGAGCGAAGGGAGAAGAAGGGCCTCATCAGGCTCTGCGTTTCAAAACGCAGAGGTCTTGTCGTGAGAACGCGATTTGAGACAATATTTTTACATAGAGTAATAATTTTTTTATTCGGTTGTGTACAGAGATATTTCGCGTCTCTTTTATTTATTTACAATTAATTTGATTCAAGCTGATTGATGTTACTCGAACTTGAAGAATTTTTCGAGGAAAAAAAAAGAAACTCAATAAACAAGAATTAATATTTCGAAACATTTTAGCAATATTGCAACAATGTTGTAACGCATTTAAAGTTGAAACGCGTGACTTTGTTATCGATTAATCCGTTTAGCAGTTTACTAACTTTGTAATATAAGAAACTGTTGAAAGAGAAAGGAGGATAAAAGGAGTTGTAAGATAAGAAAAACATATTATTAGAAGAAATATATCAAGAGAGAGCCATGAAACTAAGATAAAAGACTATCAGTATTTTTGCGTGAAAATTGTGCAAAATAGCAAGAAAATTATAATATTAATAAGATATTACACTATTAGAAATGTAAATACGAACTTTCTTTACATGTAAATGAAGCGTGGTTATAAACGAAATTAAAAGTAATGAATGATTTAATTGAAAATTAAGTTATAGTAGTTACTTAAATGAAATGAACGTGTACATTAAATTTATAAAATTTAACTTGTACTTCTAATAAAATTTTATGAAAAATACATATTATTAAATTTTATAAATTTTCATGAAAAATACATTAAATTTTATGTACTTGTACACAAATATATACTTTTTAGTTATAAATACATTAAATTTAATGTCATAAAATTAAATTCAAATTGTGTAACTTAAAAGTTAATAAAATTTAAAAACATTTCTAACAGTGCAATGTAAACTAGAGAATTAAAGTAGAATAAAAAACATGATATGAAGGATAAGAAATACACACATGTTTAACACAAGAAACACACATATGTCTAACATTATCTTTAATTACAAATGATTTAAAATAAAATAAAAAATGTTCGTATATTTTCTTAAAAATTAACACAATGGCTTATTTCGAGCTATAATTAAATTAATATAATCTTTAAATTAATATAATCAATTTTAAATTAATATAATCAACAAATATTTCGGCTTACAAAGTCTTCCTTAGTGTTAAAACACAGAAATATAATCTTGAATTTAAAACACATCAGTGATGAAGTATCAATATATAAAAAAATTCTGATGTGTTTTAAATTTTCATTGTATCCGTTATCCATTTGGTTAATTAATTTAAGATTTCTGCTTACAAAGCCAAAACGTTTATTGATTAACATTTATTAATTTAAAGTTAATTTAATTATAGCTTGAAATAAACCATGACATTGTGTTAATTTTTAAGAAAATATACGAGCATTTTTTACTCTATTTTAAATCATTTGTAATTAATGATAATGTTAGATATAGACACATATGTGTGTGTTTCTTATCCTTATCATTTTTTATTCTACTTTAATTCTTGCACTACACTGTTAGAAATGTTCTTAAATTTTATTAACTTTCAAGTTACACAATTTGAATTTAATTTCATTAAAGTTAATGTATTTTAGTTGAAAATACTTCCTTCAAAAACTCGAAATGATTAAAACGTGATCGGCGGTGAGACTCGAGGGAAGGTAACACGCGTCACGTCGGACACGCGCGCGTCGTATTTCGAGAGCACCATGTACATCGCGTTACATTTCCGGTAGCGCGGCAGGTCCACATATAAATACAACTTCCGAGGCGTGGGAGCGCAATGAAATATTCCGGCCGAGGGAAAAGATCCCGCGCGCGCCCGTCTCGCTTTCCGGCCGAAAGCGTGGCGTATATTGACGCGCCGCGCCGCTGCTAAAATTGGCAACAGATTGATTTTCGGGCTCACGCTCGCGCGTCAAACTCGAAAGTGCAACGCGCAGTGGCAAATTCGATTAGAACTGATAGATATTACAAGAATAGAGCAATTCTTTTATTTCAGTGAATACCGATCAAGTTTCTCTTTTGGTTACCTTCCCTTTTTCATCAAAATCATTTATTGTTCAATGAACGCCCAGTAATTTTGGGCATTAGAATTCTAGATTACAAGAGCAGTGCAAACGATCGCTATTTTTTATCTGTATAATCTCGGTTCTTGTCTATAGTTCTTGGATTGCAAAAATAATTGGCCGCGTTCAATAAAAAGAACAGCTTGGAAATTGTTGTAAAAATTCTTTAATGTGATGTTCTTTTTCTTAATTCTTTACGAATCTAAATGTATAAACCAGCTACATCATAAAGAATCTTACAATAATTACTTTTCCTGTTGAACGCACAGCCAATGATTTCTACAATGCAACAAAGAATTACAGACAAAAACCAAGATTATATAAATAAAAAATAGCGCTATTTTTTGTAATCTAGATGCAATGCTCGTTTCAATGTAAATTAACTTCAATTTCAATTGAATTTACTCTGTATTTTTTTCTTGTTGTACACTGACAAAAATTTCTGGTTGAAAATAGATAAGAAGAAAAAGAAGTGACATACATATTAGAATTTTGGTTATCTTAACTAGAATTATAATAGATTCAACTGGAAAATTCTGATTCATTTTTAATCAGAATTCCAATTAACCAGACTCTTTTTTTAATGTACATGGAAAGAATGGTTTTACTAAAAATTTATTTTCAAAATTTGAAAATAATTTTGTTGAATCAAAATCATTATGTATAACAGAATATTATACATAATGATGCGTCAATAACAATGCTGCAAAAGTTTTTTAAACATTCTAGCCAGCTTGAGCGTCCTATACGTAATTATTTTGACAAAATTATTTTCAGCTCTGTATCTAGCTAAATTTTTAGACACTTCAATAAAATAAATCTAGTGATATATAATCTATGTACTTATATTAAAATTTATTATTGTTAATCTCAAATTTTTTTATTACAATATTTTATTACAAATTTTTTTATTACAATATTATAATTTAATTATATTTAAAGATTACAAATAAATTATAATATTATATTTGAAAAAAACATTTGCACAATTAATATTAATATAAACAAATAAAATTTTGTGTAACTTTGGACATAGGTACATATCCTGTATTAGGACATTTATTTTAGATCCGTTTTTTCCATGTAAGAATTAAAAAAATACAAAGAGTAAGTTGAACTGAGATTAAAGTTAATCGACATTGAAATGGACATAAATTCAATGGCACTGAAAGCCCTTAAATGGCCCTTAATTATGAACCGATAGTACAATCTTGTACCAGAGCGGTTCGCCCTTTGACAAAATTGCAATGTGATGTCACAGTGGAAAATTCCAACGGTGGCGATTCTGCAGCAACAATAGAACTGTTCTTTGTCACTGAATTAAAATTTTCTTTCTCGCCAAACTTTAAATTGTTTTCATTTCAACAATAAGTATACATTAGTTCCGTCACAAAAGAACAGAACACAAAAGACCTAAAATATCAAAAACTTCGTTAAAATATCAGGATTACATTTCTCTTTTCTTTTGTTCTTGTTCAAGTTTCTCCAGTTTTCTATTGTGGACTTTTTGACTCGCCTTTTTAAGTTCTCTATTTTCTGGGATTTACGTGCTAGCATGTGTAACGATGGCTAATTTTTACACATTTATTTCAATTAGAGATGCAAATTTTTTAAACAATTTTTGATAAATATTATAATAAATTTTCATACATATTTTTTTAATATACATTATATTTCATCTACATAAGACTTTCTAGTTCTGAAAATTTTTTTAACTATTATATTTATTGTCTTCTATTTATCTTCATGAATATCAGAGTTTTAAAAGAAATGGGTGATTTATTTTTATATATTAATAATAAAATTAATAATAAAATTAAAAATAACAAGAAAATTGTACTCTCTAAACTTTTGAAGTAGAATCTCATTCTAAAGAGTGAAAATTAAGTCAGTGTTGAAAAAAAGTAGCTCAATTTTCAATTTTAAAAAACCGATATTTGTAATCGTGATTCTTATATCTAAAACTATAGGATGTCACGAGCCAATAAGAGAGCCAGCACATATTAATATCCTAAGACATTATTTAAGACTATGAGTACTGGATTAGGAGTGAGATTTCACTCTTTGACATAAGATTCATTTTAAAAGTTTTTACTCTATACAATTTGATATTTATTTAAAATTTTTTTGTTTCTTTTAAAATCGTGGCAACAGTTGATAACATCGCCATCAAACAAATTAATTGTCATTTGATGACAATTAATGTTAGCTTATTTGTTATTGTTTGTTATGATATAGATAGAATAGAAGAAAATAAATACAGGTTTTATATATATATATATAGATATATATATAGATTTTGTTCACGCAAATAAAATGCACAAACGCAACAAAAAAAATACAAAAAATCAACAAAAATAGAAATATGTATTGAATATATAATATTTAATTCATTGCGTATCTATCTTTTTCACAATCTCGCCTATTTATTGACCATCATTACGCATACTGAGGCCGAACGATGGACTGAACTTTTCTCTCACGCGTGCAAGCGTGGGTCTTGTAATCTCTAATAAGCTCGACTTTCCGGCAGAGAATAGCAAACAATCTCTCGCTTGAAAAAACACTTTGACCATTTACCATACTATCTTGTAAACCGTGCTTATTATTCACAAACTCGCCGGCGACTTTGGCGCGCGCTAAAGTTAGAGCGCGGCGTGCGGCGCCGAATCGCGCTACGCGGATGAATGAAGACAGATAAACGGTCTGAACGGTTCGAACAATTGCGTCATTTTGTTTTCGCGCACGAATAAATAATACTCTCGCGGCGAGAGTGCACCCCGTATAGCGAGTCTCATCCCGTCTCGTCTGTTTTAAGATCCGTCCGTCTACTGCAGACAGCCGCCCGTCTCCCAAAATACCGCGACGCGACGCGATTCGAACGCGTGCGAAAATCCGCATTCTGACGTAACGCACGTGCGCGTTTTCTCCCGTGGCGATCTTTGCAATTTATCACGCGTGCGGATGCGATAGATATTACAGAACCACGCGGCTTTGGTCGATTTCGGCGAAGCTCGAAGGTCGGAAATTAACGTCTCGGAAATTTCCAGGACAATTTATAAAGACACAAATCTGACGCGCGTTTTTAATTTTATGAAAGAACGTATCCGCACTGAAAAAAAATATAGTCAATTTTAATAAATATTTAATTCAATACTGTCAACTAAATATTTATTAAATATAAAGACATATTTATTTGATGCAAGAAACATTAATTTGATTTAACAATCATTCTTTTCAATAAAGAAATATTTATTTATGAGTGTAAGTAAATATTTAGTTGGCAGTATTGAATTAAATATTAAAATTGACTATTTTTTTTCTCAGGGATTTAATTCTGCACACATCGAAATTTTTTAAAAAAGACTGTTTTCAGTTTTCGTTACAAAGTTAAAAGTTTTAATTTATTTAAGAGCAAAATTAAAATTACAGGCTTGAGTAATATGTCGGATCATAGTGATTGATGATGTATCAATTTATATTCTAAGAAATAGAGAAATGTTTACATAGAACGTGTAACAATACGAAAAGAATAATTTTGAAATATCTAAAAATTTATCTATATATATATATACATTAAAAAATACTCAATTTTAATAAATATTTGTTTAAGTAGTAAATAAATATTTATTAAATGTAAATATTTACTAAATGTATTTATTTAACAATATAAAAATAATTTGATTTAATCTATCATTTTTTTTATTGAGTAAATATTTATTTACTGTAAATAAATGTTTAGTTGACACTTACTTTTCAAATAAATATTTATTAAAAAATTGGAATATATTTTTTCTCAGCGTAGATGCATATCCATCTCTCTGTACTCGAACTCTCGTCCGCTCCATGACAAAGATGCGAAACGTGATGTTACGTATTATGCAAATATCGCGTATCGTAACGGAAACGTGTAAAAGAATAATGCGTTGAATGAAAGTTCGATAATGAGCCACGTGCCAAGTATGTGTGTCAACACGGAACCTCTCCTCCCTCCCGCCATATATAATCTGGCACGCATAAAAACCTGCGTAGCGGAAGATACGTTCTAATGTCTTGAACACATCCACGCCCGCACTCACTTATACATTGTATAAGTATAACCGATTATCTTAGATCGCCTTGATTTTCGTCGTCAATTTAAAATTCCAATCGACTTGACCGAAAAGGTGATAAATCGATCTAATACTAAAACACTTGGTCTACAATAAGTGCAATGATCTTTAGCTTTCTACTCTAGTGTGCCTTTTAACAAGCGATACAAATGATACGATACGATACAATTAAGGATCATTACATCCTCGTTATTTGTCAATGTTAAACAAAGATGACACTGTGTGGCTTATTGGAAGGCACACCTAAACTCCAAAATCTCTAAATTGTGACGTTTTTTCCGGCAAAATATATATTTCTGACTGCCTTAAACTTCCTACGCGGAAAGAATGATTTTTTTATGCTGTAGTATCTAAAAATTTAGCTAGATACAAATTATGTAAGGTGCTCAAATTGATTGTTAAACTATAAATATTTTTTACAGCATTGCTCTCATCATGTTTCTTTTTTCCTACACAATTATTTTAACAGTTCAACAAAATTATTTTCAGATCTGTATGTAATTAAATTTTTAGACTTCAATAAAATCATTCTTTCTTTGTATTATAGATACCAGGTCTAATATTTAAGCGGCGTATTCCCCGCCCCTGCCTCCAAAGAGAAAAAAAGAAAAAGACTTCCGGCGTGCTGACAACCGGACGGTACTTCACAATCACCCCGTGTGAAACGCGCGCGCGCGTGTGAAGCTCATTCAAGTGCGGTGCGAGTTAAGCGAATTTATTGTGTGCTTGAGATTCAGCCATCCCCCGCGCGATCCCGTCCATTTGTCGTCCGGTCCCCCCCCCTCCCGGTCTTCCTTTCGGCGCACAAAATGATCATTGCGAACGTGCACGCAACTACATCTTACGGATCGCGCGCAATGGAAGTGCTGATTGCAAAAGCGACGAGCAGTAACAACGCAGACCGAATTTTATGTCTCGATTTTACCTTCGTGCCTGTCGAGGTTGAGAAACATGCCAGCTCATATTCTAAATATTTCTTATGCAATTCGATGACGTTGACTTTTCAAGTAAAATAAGTAAAATAAGTACTTAAAATATTTAAAAATAAATCTATTTATGTGTATGATATTTAATTTAGTAGGAAGTTTGAATTATTTGTTTAAATAAGAGAAGAGATTTGCGTTTCTACATAATGTAAAATTAAATAAAATTAGTTATATAAAATTTAGTTATATGACGTTATGATAATAGATAAATAAATAATAACAAAAATTCGACTAATATTTTAATATACACGAACAATAAGTAGAAATGAGTCTATTTTGTCCAAAACTGAATTTTAAGGCTTAATAATATTTCTGCATGATTATAAACATATTTCTTCAATTAAAATAGCTTATATATTTGAAATAATTTAAACATTTAAAAATAAACGTGTATGTTTAGTTTTAAGAATGATAACCGGCTATATGTAACTTTTGATTTTTTATGGTATATTTCGAATATGTGTATGAATGGAAGTATCTTTACCGCTAAGCACTGTCGAGTGTTCGATCTCTATCTAAACATATATCAACCGCTTAGAGAAGAGTGACGACCAACTCTCACAGGTGGTAACATCAAGTAATCATCGTCGCAAAGATTTATAGCCACAAACAGAGGTCTTAAAATTCTGCTTACCTAAAAGTTTCTCGAGATACTGACATCTGGTTTCGGGATCACCTGGATTCATCGGTGCTCCTGCGACCAACTCGGCCAGCTCCGCTTTCACCATCAGGTTCAATCTGGCTGAGATTTCTTCGAGACCCGCTGCAACAAAAATTATAACCCAATCAGCGATGCGCCACGTACTTAAATTCGTCAAATTGTTTTCTTTTTTATCATTCTATAAATATTCTTCAAATATTATAAATTGTTCTCGGACAGTTTCGTGAATATTATCTAATTAAAGAAGATATATATTGTTTCAAATATCTTATTGTGAATGTAATTTTTATTTCGTGTACTGTAAATTTAATATGTAGCGTAATCTTATAAATGCTTGAAGATTTTATATACATATTTTTATAATTTTAAAAGTATAAAGTGTACTTATTAATTGGGCTCAAAAAATTTTATTTTAAATCAGAAATTTTACAATTATCAAAACAATAATTTAAAATTTTGAAAATATCTTTGTCATAAAAGCGCAAAGTTAAAATTTAAACTAAAACTAGTTAACAATGATTTTCGATTATACACGAAATATATTTATTTATCATCCAAATAAAAATACTAATTCATAGTTTTTATATAAAATTAAAATAACAATTTGGGAATAAATCATTCAAATAATTCAATCAAATTATAAAAATATTAAAAATAATTACAGTCTAAAATTTAAATTTTTTATATAGAAAATTTTCTCATCGTATCAATTAAAAAATATTTGTTTATTAATATAGAATAGAATTTAATACACTTCAGCCAAGAAGGGGACTTGGTTAAATTCCTTATCCACACTCATCCTTCCACACTGCTAATACTTAATTCTAAAAACAAATAAAAGATTTTCTTAATATTCTTATTTTCACACACACATTTCTTTGAATATCATAATATATGTTCTTTTAGCTTATAATATTTATTACCTACATATCACCACTTGATCATTGCATATTATACAATACACTACAATACAATAGTACGACCTATCTATTAATATATTAATTAAATATTTCGTCTATATTTATCTTTATGGAGATATAATGTGTAGATTAATATACACATATGCAAATTAGATGATATCATCCGAAAAATCTCCTGACAACGTAAAATCCCCTGACAACGTAAAGATGCATTTGCAGCGCACATTGCATAAAAACGAGTGCAGTTGATGTGGAATGCGTCGAGGACGTCTGTGGAATGCGGTTCGATTTTCTCCGGAGTCCTATGATGTATTCGTTCGGTTCTTCTAATGGCTCCCGACTCGAGCAGTATCCCCATAAGTTCTCGACCTCTCTTATTTCTCCGACCGCCATTCCTAATCAGAAGCACCGGGTGGGCCGATCGTCAGCCGCAATCAAACGATACCGATTACACATGCATACCGAGTGTCCGTTTCACGGTTGCCAATCATGTTCATTTTACAAAAGCATAGGCACGAAAATAACGCCATTTTTCACTATTCTCTATGGTGTATATATCATAAAATCGATCGAAATCTCTATACATATAAACATATCCAGTTTATATGTTGAATGCTGGATAAGTAAAATAAAAACTAAAAAAAATCAGATGTGTGTGTGTGTATGTGTGTGTGTGTGTGTGTGTGTGTGTGTGTGTGTGTGTGTGTGTGTGTGTGTGTGTGTTTTTTTTTTTTTTTTTTTTTTTTTT
>Ga0157363_1000927_pt1 | contig 23474 bp, 13 predicted proteins | sample AttsexASBM1_FD_111477 | JGI IMG/M metagenome (GOLD analysis project Ga0157363, IMG submission 111477) | Fungus gardens microbial communities from leaf cutter ant in Ribeirão Preto, State of São Paulo, Brazil - Atta sexdens ASBM1 | ecosystem: Host-associated > Fungi > Mycelium > Unclassified ... | reverse complement strand
TGAAACTTTTATGTTTGAATAACATAATTAAAAAATATTTTTGGCAGATCCTTTAATGACTTATATGTAAATTGCAACTTTTAGGGGGCAATTAATACAAACTTTATAACTTAATCAACATATATATATATATAAATATCTTTTTAATCAACATAAAAAATCTTTTTAAGGATTGAAAGTCCTAACATATAATTGATACTTAGCTTGAGTCAATTATAAAAAATCAATTATAAAAACATTGTACAATAATAGCATTATGATAACAATTTTGCAATAATTAGATTACGCTACAATAATTTAACATGACAATAACAGTGTCGTCAAAATAAAATTTCAAAATGATATTTGTCAAAAATTAGATAAATCTAATGTAAAATGTAGATATTTTTTAATTCAATTTTTTTTAAAAACATAATAAATGCTAACAGCATTAAAGAAACAAATCAAGCTACGTTATCTGATTATTTTCAAATGTTCGATGAACACTTCTGGAAAATCGGAGGTGTATCAAAAGCATTTCAAAAGCACTTTGACTTTAAAATTTTTAATTTAGCTGTATCGAATATATAATATTTTAGGCTAAAATATTTATAACTTAGGATAATTATGCATTTTTATGAGTACATTTTTATTTATATTTCTAAAATACAGCTAAAAATTTTTTTTTTTAATTATCGAACAATTTTTTTCTAACAATTTGGAAAATTTTCCATCATATTATTTTGCTGAAATATTTATATCGAAATTAATTAAGCAAACATCCATATTTTAGAAGAAGTCAGAATTTCTATATCTTTTGTAAATGTACTCGCTTAATTGCAAATTACATATTTTAGACAAGATAACGGACATATAATTTAATAAAAATCCATTGTTCTATCGGAGTGCATATTTAGTCTTATGGCGAATTTGAATGCACTAGAGCGAACTGGTGCATAAATTCGCTGTACACTGATCTGATCTGAATATATAAATGTAAAATAATTCGGATAGTAAAATGCCCAATACATATTTTACCAAATAAAAAATAAAGTATATTGAGAATTGTTTCTATGTTTATATTAAACACACATACGTCGATTTGTATACAACGAATTCTTTGATGTGCACCGATCGAATTCGCTATTAACAAAACATATTAACCCTTTGAAGGGCAGTAGGATCCTATCTTTTTGTTCTTAATTTTTTTCAAATTTTTGATCTATTTTGCAGTTTATATGCGCATATGAGTACTTTTTAGACTCTTAGGAATCTAACTTATGCAACTTTTACGAAAAATTACGTTAATTTATTTACAATTTTGTTACAATGTAAAAAATAATGTAAAAAAACTCTTCTTTTTCAGAATAAATTCGGCTATTTTTAAACGTGAAGAGCTCTGAAAATTTTTATGCGTGTATCTCCATATCTGAAATTATAATATATATTTTTTTCAGAATTTTCTGCTTGCTAGTTTTTCCGAAAAAAATTTTGAAAATTTTGGAAAATTGATCTTTTATAAGTCTATTTATTATTTATTATTTATTTTGTAATTCTGACATAAGAATTCGTAATCAACGATCCCAAAAACCCACAAATGACCTGTGATTTCAATAATTTGTTTAAAAGAAAAATGTGCCCTTCAAAAGGTTAAACAACATATGTTATTGATAAACAAAAATAGAAACTTAATAAATGCTCAATCAAATCCTATTTGCATTGGAATTTTAATTCATAATTTACGAAGATACACTTTTTATATTTACGAAAATATTATCGATATTCTAATCAGATAAATCGTCATAATAAGAACGAAACTAGGAAAATTCCATGACATAAAAAATACTATCGATTTTTTAATCGAAAATTTCTTAGCTAATTTGCTCATCGATGACTTTTACAACCAAACACATGCGTCGTTGTTGCAAGGCAAGGTCATGTCTCATCGTTGAAAATAAATTTATATTCCAGCGAGAAAAAGAGAAGAGAGGATTTTAATCGATCGTGCGCGAGGTAGAGGGAGGAGGGCACGAAAGGGTATCGATTGTTCTTTCATTTCAATTCAAATTGAATCCGTGTCGTTCTATTCAACTCGTTCAATGAGAAACAAAAAGCTATCAAGGACAATTGTCGCAATTGTCAAGGCCGATGCGTAGTGACTATTTGACAAGTACTTATTCCCTCGCGCGAGCGAGCAATAATTCGATAAAAACGCGAAGGCGATGACGAGAACATCGAGGGAAAGACATGAGAGGCGATTTCCCGATCGATTGCGTAACTGTCACGCCGATCTATAGGGGGGGAAATTCTACAGACGAGATTCTCGGGGCTTGGCTTTAAATCGCTCACGACCCTGGCGCTCGATTTAGCAGACTACAGCTGTCCAATATGGCGATCGGCGACCTTCGCTCTGTCTTGCTCGCACTCGCTTATCCTTCTTTTTTTCTCCTTTTCCGCCGATCCGTATCAATCTCGGGGTCGTATAAACGTGCCAAAATCATGCGATTAACGTGAATGCGGAAAAATCCATCGACTTGACATACCTTGGTACTGCTCAGTCGACCGAGATTTTCCGCGAGTGAGATCGCCCGCGACAACATGGTAGCCATCTTTGCCTGAGCGACAGCCGTGGACCGTGGCACTGAAATCTACGACTGGGAGTGTTCAGTGTGGTGGACTGCCAGAAGCTTTACAGTTTACCGCCTTTGCCCCTCATGGCCCCCACTCTGGTTTGACGTTTTCTACGCGCAACACATTACGCAGAACCTTACCTTACGCGAAAATCACACCGAGTTATACTGGGTTCTTTACATAGTGTGGTATAAATCGACACTAATATTTTTTTCTTTGTTTTCCAGTAGATACGGTATGAAAGGTGTTATTTTATTTGTGCGTTTTTATCGTATGACAAATTTTTAAAGCCTTAGAACAAAAAGTTCTCGACTGAAACACGAAAAAAAGTATGTTTACTCTTGGGCCAAGAATCAGTTTGTTGAAAAATATTTTCTTTTTTCTAATTTCTGGTTTAACTTACGGAATTACTCTTTTGGAATGTTTGTGAAACAATTAGTCACTGCACCAATCTCTGAATAATTACCAGTAAATGACTATTTCAGAAAAATAATAAGATTTTAAAATAAATTGCAAATTAATTGATATTTTTTAAATCTAATTTCACAGATTTAACTAAAATACCACTTTTCACTTGAAAATATAATTATATTATATAAAAAAAGGAAAATGTTTATCTTTCTTTATGAATGTACTTATTTACTATAAGCAAAATAGAATACGCGTTTTAAAAGAAGTAACTTTTATATTAAGTATTTGTTATCAAAGAACTGAAAAGCAATTTTTTTAGGATAGTATAATGTTAAAGCTTTATTTAGTATTTATTTATTATTGCATTTTACTTGTTTTTAATTATATTATTTCTTATGAAGTCAAATATTGATATATTTTGTTTTCATTTGTACCAGTAAATGATCATTCATATTGTTCGTGATCAACAGAGGTTAAATATCGGTATTTTGATATTTTTCATGTCTATTTTTCATTCTCTAAAGCTGTGAATCAGTGAATAATCACTGCGGTGCACTATGCATTGATCATTAATTAAAACTTATTAGTCATTCACTAGTGTTTTTGTGGTTTTTCACTTTTTTAATTAAAACTATCATTTTTGTCTTATTTTTTAAAGATAACTTATGATATTTTTAAAGATTAAACAACCAACTATTACCTTTGAGTGATTTGTTGTCTTTTCTCTTTTATATATGTACTATAATTCACTGTTTATATCATGAATTTCTTATTTGTTCATTGACTGGTGTAGTAACCCTAGAACAATTTCTAGTGATAAGAAATTGTTTAATTTTGAAAAAAAAGAACCAGTTAAAAAAATTTTTTTTAGATTTTCATTTATGACATATAGAATCGTCCTTTTTGAAATAATGTTCTGAACAATTAAAAATCTATCTATAGCGATGCAAGAAATTGATTTTTTTGAAAAAAGGGGTCAAGTGTAAATGTTTAAAAATTTTATTAGATGATCACTTGGTATAAAGCAATATATACTGCTTTGAATCGATGTAAGACAAAAAAAATGCTATACAAAGTTTGAACGACTTGGAACAATTTAAAAAATTATAATTTTCAAAAAAAGGATATTTTTCATACACTCGCGAGAAAGAAAGAATATCACTAACTTAACTTTATACACACGCACACGCACACGCACACACACACACACACACACACACACACACACACACACACACACACACAAAATTTTGTCCAAAAATTCGAGGACAATATTATTACAAACTTATTACGTCAAACTTCATGAAAAATTAAATCGAAAAATCCTTTACTATTTTACAATTTTAGCAATTTTTCAATTAGAAAATACAATACTGAAAAGTTGATAAAAAATTTTGAAAAAGTTTTTAGAGCTTTATGAGAAGAAAATAAACAATTTTTGTCTCTTGCTGTTTTTCTGTAAAGTTGATAATACTTGAGTAAAAAATTATTGAAAATCAATATTTGGCGATGTTTAATAATTAATATTTTGTCAACTATTGGAAAATTATAAAGGAAAATGATACAGGACTTTTCGACTTGATTTTCCACGCTGTAATAATATTGTCCTCGAATTTCGGGACACTCTGTATAATTAAATTATTTTAATATTCCTAAAAATTATGCGGAATTCATAGACATTATCTAAGATTCGAGATGGTCTTAAACAAGTGCTTGAAATGTCATGAACCAATCAGAGAATCACATCTTAAGATATCACTTGAGATTGTCTTGAAATTAAGAATGGATTATGGATCATCAGCATCTTATCATTCATATGTAATAATAACATACACACGTTTTGCATATAATAAAAAGATTCGTCATATTTACATATTTCGTCAATATGTAAATATAAAATATTTGACAAACTCTTTCAAAGATGACAGACTCTTTCAATTTTTTATTAGTTCAGAATTATTTTTTAGTACTAAAAGTGATATCTAAATTCGAAGATTTCGCAATATTCATCATCGATGCTAACTTGACAGATGTCTCGGCCGCTTGAGCAAAATCGTCCACGGAAATTACTTTTAGCTTAGCATTCAATATCAATTGTTTAGCTTTATCGACATTAGTACCCTACAAAGAAAAAGGCGGTTTAAAAAATGTTACAAGACTAATATATGTAACTTAAAGGTAATCACCTGTAATCGTGTGATTATGGGTACGTTCAGACTTAACCCTTTCGCAGCGTCTATAATCCCTTGAGCAATTATATCACATCTCATTATGCCGCCAAAAATATTCACCAAAATAGCTTCCACCTGCAAGATTGATATATCAATTTTTTGTATCATTTTAACTCTCGATTTTTCTAATTACATTTGGATCCGAAGATAGTATCTTGAAGCCTTCCGTCACTGTTTCGACTGTAGCGGTGCCGCCGACGTCCAAAAAATTTGCCGGCAAACCGCCGTAAAATTTTATGATATCCATAGTGGCCATTGCCAGTCCGGCTCCGTTCACCATGCAGCCAATATTTCCGTCGAGAGCTATGTAATTCAATTTGTATTTCTCCGCCTCGACCTCTTTCGGGTCCATTTGAGTTATGTCTTTCATGGCGAACAACTCTTTCTGCCGGAAATAAGCACTGTCGTCAAAATTGCATTTGCAATCCAGAGCGTAATCTGCGGTAATAAGCAGAATATAACATTATTTAGTCTTATTATTGAAAAACTTATTATGTTCTTGTTTCTCGTATCTTATCTTATTCGTTGCAGTACATTGGCCACAGATGTCTTCTGCGAACGGATTAATCTCGAGCAGTAGGGCGTCCTTCTCAACGAATAAGTCATAAAGATTGGAAGCGACGATCGACGCGATCTCCTTGCTGTTCCCCACGAGTCCCAGTTTATCAGCGACGCTATTCGCCTGCTCAGGTGTTAAACCTTTTTTCACATCGATCGGTACATACGTTACAGCTTCAGGATTCGTAGCAGCGACGTCTTCGATATTTACTCCACCTTGCTTGGAAACGATTATTACAGGCCCCTTGTGAAACATAAACGAGCGTTTAGATTGAATTTGTTTCTGGAAGAGCGACAGCAACTTACAATTATAAGGAGTGAATTAAATCCATTTTATAATTAACTTTTATATAATATTTTCTTTTTCTTATTTCTATAATTAATGAGTCATAATATGATATAAAGCTAATTCTTGAAGGTCAGTAAATCGTAAAAATTAAATCGTAAAAATTGATACGTCTAATAATGTAAATCACTAATATACAGAATGAGTAAAATATTTAATATTTTATTAACTTATAAAATAATATAGGATTATATATATTCATACTTACATCGAAGGTACGTTCCAACATCACCGCCATGTAATACTCTTTACGTGGAAACATACGCATTGTCACCATCACAGAATTGCATATCTTTCCAGCTTCTCCCGTCTGTTTAGTCACAAGTATCTTGTTGATCATACAATCTGCCAATTCTTTTACCTGGTCGATTCTGCAATGAAAGAGATTACAGCCTCTCATTTCTTTCTACTGTGAATTACAGCTCCGTCACGTACTCACGTATCGCACATTACGACGCCGCTAATCTTGCTACCCCTAAACTGTCCCTTCGCTCTACCTCCAGCCAGAATTTGCGCTTTCAGCACGATGTCCTTCGTATTCAGATTCTTGGCCAGAGTGGCAGCTTCGTCGGATGTCTTTGCTACCCAGAAAGGCGGGGTAGGAATGCCAGCGTCTTTTAATAAAGTGTTCGCCATGTGTTCATGCACCTCCAAATTTCGAACTATTTGTTTAATAAGCGAAGTGTTGTGCGCTAACAGCTGCAGAAAATAAAGTATCTTATGTAAACGTATCTGTATGCAATTTTTTTTAGCGGATTAAATTATTTTATATTGGCTAATATTTTTAATTTTATTTTTTTCTTTGAAGTCTTATTATTTTATATATTATTTAAATGATTTTATATTGTACATATATTTTTTTTAAAGATTAAATTATTTTGTATATAAATTCTACATTCAACGATAAAGTAATTTATCTTTTTAAGATGTATTACAGTAGTCAGGCTTTATATTCAAGGCTTCCTTAAATTTATTTTCAGATACTCTACGAATTATTTCATTGGCTACTGAGCATCTAAAGATAAATTTAAGGAAGTTTTAATTACAAGGTCTGATTACGAATACGGATAAAATTATCTTTATCTAACAATTAAAATATATATATAAATATAAAATATAAATAAAGACTCTCAATCAAACAATAAATAAGTGTTCAGATGAGACTAATGAGAGTCATACATTATTGAGCGGAGAAATAGAAGAAATAAATAGATCAGATGTTGCTGGTTATCTTCAATTTATTTCGAACATTTTAATTTCTTTTAGAGTCTTCCTCAGCGAATAAATTATAGATCTTCCATTAAAAACAAGTCACTTGCCAGAAATGTAGCATACATTATACTCACAATGGGAAACGATAAAAAACGAAGCTTAGAAATAATGATTCATATTTATAACATTGATTAAAAAAGTATCTGAATCATTATTTTTGAGTTTCGTTTTTTATCATTGCTCTTAATGGAAGATCTATGATTTTGTATTCGCTGAGGAAGACTCAAAAGGGGCTGAAACATTGAATTGAAGATAATCAGTTGAGGATTATCTGCTTCTCCTATTTCTCCGCTCTTATAACAGCGTATGACTTTCATTAGCCTTATCTAAACTCTTTTTTATTTATATTTATATTTTATTTATATTTTATTTATATTTTGTTTGTATATTTTATTTTTACCTGTTTGTTTATTCTTCGCGCGAACATCCCTACTGAAGACGACATAAACGACATGATGACAGCACAAAAGTGCAATTTAAACTACGTACAACTATGCATGTATATTGTCGACAGTAGTATTCACGCTTCCTGTAAAGTTATCAACAAATTTGAATTTTTTCTTCTTTCTTAATTAATCTTGGTTTCTAGAATCCTAGAATATCAGAATCTATCCCTCCATTCTCTCTTGTGATTGGCAAGTCCACATAATGGAAATACCAGGCTGTGTTCCAAAATTGACTGCCAATCTATAATGTACTGAAAATCGCACATAACTAACTTACTACTGTAGCATTTGCAGTATTGGCAGTAAATTTGGACCCTAATCGAGAACGCACATACATTCATATTACCAATTGAGAGCAAACACAACATTCATGCCATTTTTAGGGCATGTTCAGACTCTGAGAGCTTATTATGTTTCTTTAGATGAAGTAAAAATTATAAAAATGAGCAAACTCACTAGGTATTAATCAATGAAGAGAGCTTTTCGGCAAGAGACACAAATTGACACAAGAGTTCTGTCCTTATTCGGTAATCAGTAAGAAACAAAAGCAGAATGATCTGTCGATTTGTGCCTCTGCTGGAAAGCTCCCACTAGGTAAAAGCCCGAACCAAGACGCGTTCGCCGAGTGATTCTTCAGAGTATCAATCATGAAACTTTTTTTTCCTAGGATGAAAAGTGAAAATTTTCTTCAATGATAAAAATTTTCACTTTTCACTTTCTATCCTAGGAATAAAGTTTCATAATTGATACCCAAAAAAATCGACAAATTGAATGTTTTATTTACAATTTCGACAGATAGTTATCCTGCATGAACAAATTCACTTACAAGACGTTCACGAGGACACTTCGTGTGCACCCGTATGATTGACACTCAACACTGAATTGAGTAGGCGATGAGTGTATATTATGCTCATTTCTTTTTTTATTGTAATAGCGATAAGTACCATCGCAATTTATTCTCGGACAATACTTCACTCCTCATCACTTTTCACTATGATGATATCCGCTTAAAAATATCGTCCACGTTTTTCAAATGGATTTCTACAACTGCGTAATATTCAGCGTCGCGTGTACGTTATCATTTCTTGAGGAAACTTCTTCAAGCTTTTAAAATTACGATTATAAACTTACGATATAATTATAAATATGCGCATTGTATATTATCCATGGAAGTGGATAACACAATAAATAAAGTTAGTGATGTAAAACCAATGTGCCCGAATCAGAAATAAGCGTGATATAAATATCATTTTAAAAAAATTGGACGAGATACGCATTTGAGAAAAACTTTTGAGTTTTGTTCCAACAACTTCCAGTTAAACATTGAGTATGTGTATATGTTTTACGTTATAAATTAAACTGCATTTCAATAATAATTTAATAAAATCTACTTTGCAGTATATGATTATTTATTAAACAATCTCTTATATAACTGAATCCGAATATAAGTCAAAAATTAGTTTAATCTCCATTCGAATGTGTTTTAATTGTATTGTATAATCTGGAAATTAAAGCTTAAATCAAAATTCTTGCTAAATATATAAAAAAATGTGATCTATGTACGTACACATATATGAATTATATAGGTATTCAAATGTTTCACACTCACATTTTAGAGATCACCTAGAATGCAATATTAATTTAAAAAGATGGATAAGTAATCACCAAGATTTGTATATTTCTCAAAGCAAAAGAAAGTACACTTGAAAAGTACGCGCTCTTCTTTATACACAAATAATCACTTAAGCTAATTTTCTTTCACATTTTTAAATGTAAAAATTTCAATAAATTGTAATCGAAATTTAAATAACATCTTTTTCTCTACATTTCGTATAATGAAAAAATACTGAAGATTTTGTAGATATAGTTATTGCACATAGATGAAAATCGTGACATATAAAACAGATAAAGAATCGCTACTATTATGTACTTCAAGTGAAAGTATGATATCTATCGATAAAATCTATTTCCTAAAGATAATTTGTACATATTAACAACGGATGAAGCGATATTTCAGGTGAAGTTAATTACAGTTTTGCGATTAAAGCAAATGATAAGATATTTGTGAAGATGGATTAATCAATACAGTATGATTTGACATTAATAACACACGCGTACTTAATAGAGAAGAAAAAATAATAGCATTTTGTCTACATATTAAAACAAAAATTACTTTTTATTTCTAGCGTTACAGGTAAATTACCAATGTATCGTTGGTAATGAATTCGATATAAAGTCGAATTTGCGACGCCACTATTTAAAAGCTAAATCGATCGTTAAGAGTTCGCCCTGTAACGCCGAGATTTCCTGACAGACTGTACATAACTTCGCTGAAAGTACGATCGTCGACATCTCCACTGGAATCGGATGCAGTCGTGTTGTGTGTACGCGAACGTGAGCGTGATCTTGATCTTGAGCGCTGTCGACCGAATAATGGTGCTCGGTCAATCTGGAATTTTAATGAAGTGATCATTTAAGAAAATGACTAAATATTTTAATTCATTAAGTTCCAAGTGATCTTTACTTTTTTGCTGTAACTTCTTGAACTAGAATATTAATTACAATTTTTTAATAGCAATTTGGAAGTAAAAAGAATTGTTCTCCGAAAATATAATTTGCGATGAGAAATGGTGTGTCTGGAAAAGATGCAGATGAATTACTTCATCCTACTGCTGGCAAACTAATTGATTTTATCTAAATTACAACTTTATTTCTTTTTATTTTTTTTTTCATCATTACAGAGATAGAGAAAGAAGAAAAGAACTTTTAAAGAATGTTGAATTTCAGAAAAATTAAAAAAAATATTTTTTCATTTTCTTTCATTTCACACTTTCTCACCTTGAATTTTTTAAATTATTCTAAAGATCACTGAAATAATAATCATCCCTATCGATTCAGTCTACTAAAAAAAAAAGTAGACGAAATTATTTATTATTTGAATTTTTGAATTAGTTGAATTAGTTGAATATTTATCAATAAAAAGGCTATGATTTTTATTTTCTTTATTTTAACTTTCAATCTGTATCTTTTTTTAATAAAAAACAACTCTTCTTTTATCTCTAAATATTAATTGCGATCTAAAAAAATTTGGATCAGAACCTAAGTTACAAGAATTTAAAACAGAAAATCGCGTAAAAATTACATGACTCTTAATGGATTAAAATAGAAGAAAAAAAGAATGAAACAGATATACATTTTAGAGAAATCTTAACTGAAAATTGTATACCATATTTAAAGGCTGTGCGTTTTGTCTGAACGGCGATCGTCCTCTGGGCATTTGTCGCGGGTTAGTAATAGTTGTAGGTCGGTTCTGTGCAAGGGTGAGTGGTCGCTGGCGTGTAGTAGTGGGTATATACTCGCTTCCCAATGTGCACATGAAATTGACGTTTGGAGTAGAGTTCAACCGAGAAGCGCTATAACATATTATACTTTAAATATCCTGTATATCTCTCAAAAAGGACAAAATTAGTTACCGTTTTTAGCATCAATAAAACTATTAATAAATCTGTATTTATAAAGTCAAACAAAAAGATTTATACTTCTCAATTATGTACTAATATGAAAGAGTAGCCAGTCTAATGAATTAATTTGACGCAATAAATATAACAAAGTATCATCTACTTTATTCGTAGAAGTTTCTGTTCGTATTGCGCTCGTCTCTGTGCATGAGCGATCTGATCGGATCGCAGTCCACCGGTTGTGAAGCGTCGTTGCGATGTTAGTATCTGTTGCCTTCCCAAAGTTCTCGGCTGCATCGAAAGTAAAACGGTCTTCTGGCCGGGTTGTGTCATCTATAACAATTTGTACACGCATCGTCAGTGTGTAACAAGTAATTTTCGCATTTAGAATATTTATCATATGCATGTCTGAGTATTCCACTCACTCTAAATTGATTCTGCAAGTTCAGTCTCTGATTCTGTCTCTGCAACAACAGCTGCTTCGCTCGTTTCACACGATTTCGATAGGCAATCTGAGCGGGGCTCTGATAGCCCAAGCGATTGTGAACAGAATTCGGATCTCGCAGATTAGGCAAGCTGTTCGTTCGTTTCAGCGGGCTCTTATTGTTCGTGAAGAAGCCGCCCTGATTGAATGTCAGGTTTGTACGACTCCGGCTGCGAGTTAGACCGAATCTATTGCCTCTGCCACGACGCACATTGAACGCGCCTCCTCTCGCATTGTTTGGCTTATAATTCAAGCTCAAGTTGCTACGTGATCTCGTGAGATTGCCATTTCTCTTAAAGCGATTTCGAGCAAAACCGCCGCGAGCGTTGCCTGCTGTACTCGCATTACGTTGCCAGGTCTGTTGCTGCTGCTTTTTCAGAGTGGTCCCGACATTGCGCTTGATTCTCGCACCACCTCTTCCTCTAAATCCACCCCGACCTCGTCCGGCACCGCGATTGCGCTTGGCGCCGCCGGGTTTTCCATTGGTTGCCGCGCTTTTTTTCTTTTTCTCCATCTTTATGATCTCATCTTAAAAGCAAGAAAACGCGCGTCATTTAATGAGCGTACGACGGCAAACGTACGTCGATGGGATCTAATCTTTGTGAAATTCTTAAGTCGAAACACTTAATGCTAAATCTTGGCACAGACAGCGATTCCATCGTGAGTGCGATTTCTCAAGTAAATATTTATCACTTAGAATATAGATCATTTCGGCATGTATCCCACCGAAGAAGTCGCTGAGATGAAAGAGCATCTCAAGCATTCATAATCCTAAAGATCTTTGCCTACAAAGATATTCTTGTAAATATGTAGAATGCAATCCATGCAATATCTCCTCATATATTTGCAGCATATATTTTTCAGGTTATTATAATAGAATAAAATATGGATTAATTCTGAGCATTAAATTAAGATAACGTTTCTGAAATTACTTTTTATATAAAATTATAATACGAGAATTAATAAATATAAAAAATTATAATTCTCAGAAATTCTAATTTACAGATATCATGAAAAAAATTATAAAATATGCAGATTTTTTTAAAAGTTAATAAATAAATCATTCACTAATTAAATATCAAAATCCAATAATTTAATAAGAAACAAAATACAATATTGATTTAAAACAAAATCAAATAATGTTTCAACTTTATAATCAAAATATAATTAAAAAGTTTAATATATGCAATGTAATTTTTTGCATTGCGTTTTTCTTTTGCTTTTCAATAATCATTACTTTTACTCAATAATCTCTACCCCTATTTGTCATTTATTGCTTTACGGATTACTTCAAAATGGTGTGCGATTAAAGAAAGAACGCTGGTAGTTCATATTTCTCCATTAATGCAATGTTGCTTCTTAGGAATTGCATTTCTACTTTGTCCTCTTCTTTTCATTATTTTTTATCTTTTCCATAAGCTGAACCAGTCAATGATTCTTCTTATGACGAGGTCTTCCGTTAATTTTAACGTTATATTTCAGAAGAATTTTCAAGGAGCCCGTACAGATTGCTATGTTGATCGATATAAATAACGCATAAATATATTCGCTTCTTGGAATTATTTGCGCGACATTGAAAACGATGAAGTTTCATTGGAATATTAAAACCAGCCTGCCTACTAGAGTACCTGCATTTTCAGATTGCCAGTAAATATTATACTAATGCATTGTCAATAGACTATAAATTAATTTGAAGTAGCGTCACATCAAAGAGGTAAAGGAGATTTTAATTCGCGTTTGATTCTCCAAATCCTTTTTCATTCTGGCTGTAACAATAGAAGAGAAACAAAGGCGAAATTAATCTTATCGTTTCGCCGAGTGTTCCTGTTACACAGCAGTAGAGATATATCAGCATGCGTAATGTGAGAAAGCGTCTCGTTCCATATTTGGCATTCCCTGGGCGAATAACAGTTACTCGTGATGCAACGGATAAAAATATAAAATTGCGTAAGTTTTGCGCTTGTCCTAAGCGTGAAAAGAGAGCGTAATTTTTCATAAGAGATAAATCGATGCTTGATACAACCTCTCGAAATGCGTTTTATTGCCCATTGCCTTTTTCTCAAACTGAAAATTACATGTGAAACATTATTGATGCAATAAATTCTCCTCAGGATGATTCCTAGTGGAAATTAATCGTCGGGAAGATTAACGGTGCATATAATATGTAATATAATTAGCAATGAATTGTGATTGCATAATATGCATTGGGTCACATATATCAGCAATAACGCGATTCATGATCCTCTTGCTATAGCAAATCTCACTCCGATTTCTCTTCTGTAATTGAATCGCCGTGGACTATTTCGTTATTACGAAGAAGATCCAACGTTGCAAGACGATTAAATTGCCATTTACAAGATTGTTATGTTAAAAAGTTTTAAGATGTTTGGAAACACATTCCATGTATCATAATTTCATTATCTTCAAATGGAAATTAATTCTATGTACATAATACAATTACGATAGACAACTTCATGTTTATTCATATAATCAAGAAGTATTAAAGATGTAGACTAGAGGCTGGTATAAAATTTCAGAGTGATCCCAGACATAAGAAATTCCTGGTATATATTCTCGATTTTGATTCGTAGTATTTTTATCCATTTCTTATCACATAATACATCGTTCTTTTTTGCTTGCAAAACAAAGCAAAGGATTATAAACAATTGAGAGATATAATCATTTATGATAGATATGATGCAATTCTTGGAACAAGATTCTGGAACAGATTTCCGTTATTACATCGCATTTCCTGTGCGTCGATATGACTGTATTTCCTCAACAACTGAGGCAAGATCAATATCTGAGAATATTATTTGAGGCAAATAAAAGTGTTTTTTAGACAAAACATCTTGGATTGTTTTCTGTCATTCAATTGCATTTTCTGGATGTCAATGCACTTATATTTTCTGGACACTGGTGTTTTTTTCAAAGCAAGCAATACATTGCGATCGTAGAATATGATTACTTGAGACAAATATAGAACAATGTTTTATGTAACATCCTGGCACAAAGTCTTAGATCATTTCCTGGTATTTCAATCATGATTCTTGAAACGTTGATGCTATCAGTTTCTTCCCAAAGCAAACAATTGCAATAATAAAATATGGTTATTTGAGGCAAATATAAATGATGTTCTGGATAATATTCTGGTAAATTCTCAGATCGTTTCTCAGTGTTTGCTGGAATTTTCTGGATGTACTTATGCAGATACAGGTTTCTTCCCGAGGCAAGCAATAAAGATCACAAAATGCTATTAGTTAAAGCAAGTAAAACAGTGCTTTATATATAACACATCAAATTTGTTTGATCACGTTTCCTATATGTTCATGCACCTACATATCCTGGACATCAATTTCTTTCTCGAGACAAGTATAAAATTTGATTATTTTCAGCAATCATAAAACAATTCTTCGCACATAAACTTGTCATATAAATCATCCTATCATTCCGTGCTATTTCTATAAAATTTCCTATCAATCTGTTAGATCTTTTCTTCTTCCCGATGATCAAATAAATTACAAACAATCGTGATTGCAGAATCGTTTAGGATGGATGAGAAGTTTTCGCATTTGCTTTCACACGTTTTTATTCAGAATTTTCTTTCTTCTTCCTAACTAAAAGAATGATCGTGATTATCCAACAGCAACATATGAGCAATATAATATATACTATATGAGCAAAATTCTGATTCCCCTTTTTCTAGTCTTTTTTTCTGAAAAAGAAGTCTCTTTTCAAAACAATTTCCTCCCTCGCGAGCATGCTTTAACAAAGGCGCCATCGTGTCGATCGATCGATCAATCGGCACCTCACGAAGAATGTCCCATTATCGTGCCCTCGATGTACTTGAATGTACATTTTATGCAGCATCCTCTGGGAGACACTAGGAGCAAGAGGAAAACGTCTTCCATATGTAAAAGCGAAAAACAAATGCAGGTACTCTATGCACCGTACGCAAGCATGCTGTAATATCACGTAACATGCGCCGACGCCATTTTGTCGATCCATTGCCCAACGCGAGAGAAAGCAACGTGGGCTCATCCGGGATTACTGGCAAAACCGTTAGATTGTCGGGACTCTGGCGACTTACCAAGCGACATGTTCACTTTAGCGTCAATCTCTGACATTTTTGTGGGATTTCTGCTTTTGCTCTCTTTCCTTTTGTATTTTTCTATCTTTTACGTCGTTCTCCAAGATTTCCTTGTGCCAAGATTTCGCACGTGTTTACAGCACAACACACAATAATTCGTCCAACCGGTTCTTCTTGCTCGTTGTACGACTTCAAATCTCATCCACGAACAATTGACAACGCGACGAATATGCGAAATTAATACGACAAAATGAATGAAAAAGGAAACATTCAAGAACTGACTATAGATAACTGTAGCGAGTAGCCAGAGTGACCTATGATACAGACCTATGATACATGTAGTGATGAAAATTCTAGCAAATAGCTTGCAGAGCGCCATCTGTCGACGGCTTGGTGTAACTCGTAATCACTTAACTAAAAGGGAGCACAGACTCTTGCATAACGCATAAAGGTTTAAACACAATAAGCACAGGAAACAGTGAATAACGAGCATTTCAATCAGGGGATCGATTTTGTATCTTCAAACAAGGTGAAAATTATAAAAGCGAGCAAATTTACTAGGTGTTGACCAATGAAATAATCAGTATTCTAGTAAATTTGATCACTTATAATTTTCACTTCAAGATACAGAATCGATCCCCAGAGCTTTGATTGGACAGCTTGTTATTCTCTGTTCTCTGTGCCAATTGTTTGTGCCTATTGTGTTTAAACCTTAACACATAAGGTTCTGCGCATAATGGAGGAAATATTAGAAATAGGAATATTAAGGATATATCCACACAAACTTGCATAGCCGCATAAACATATGCATAAAGAAAATTATCCAATTACATTTCTCTTATAAAGTCACATGTAAAATGTAATTGGATAATTTTCTTATGCGACTATGTAAATTTGTGTGGATATACCCTAAAATTTTAACCTATTAGATACCAGTTACATCGGAATACGCGGTATCTAGTAGATTGAAATATTTATTCCTATTCCTAATATTTGTTTTATTGTGCGTAGGTCCTAAAATATAAGAAATCCAATCAGAATTTTTTATTTCATGAAAAGAAAAAAAACGAAGAACTTTGATTGGTACATTTTCTTATGCATACGTATTATGCGTTATGTAAGAGCTGTGCTCCTTGCTTAAGGCCCTACGCACAATGGAGAAAATTACGAAGGGTGAAATCACAGGGTATGGTGGAATAGAATTACGGAATAGAGAGTGCGCCTTAGTTTCCATCGAAAGTTCGAACCGAATCAGAATACTGGAGCGAAATCAACACGACGAATCCATTACATCCTTGTTTGCCTACATTAATAAGGATGAAATGATTCACTGTGTTACATAGTTCGACATAGACTATGTCATGGTAGTAAAAAAGATGTTTTAAACAATTTAAACATACTTAATTGATGTTTTTAATATGTTTAAAATGTTTTTTATAACATTATTTAAAGCATATTTGAAGCATTAAAAACATATTAAGAAGAAATAGTATATTTTATTCTTTGAATAAAAAAAAACCCACAGTCTTTACCAATCCTAAACTGTGTCTTTACTCGAAAGCACCTCTGGTTGCATTAAACCCGAATCCTCATGTAAACTGATTGTGAGCGTTGATTAGTAAATTGGGGATAAAATTTACTCTCGTCATCCATTTTTTATTTTGGATATATATTATATCCAGTTTATTCTTTTAAGATTTTGTTTTCTGAAATGCCGACTATCATGGAACATCATCCTTAATATTTTAAGATATTTTGATCAATTTTTATTGCTAAACATGATCATTGATGCTTCTGATTTGCTGTGATAAGTGTTGAGTAAGCTTAATGTATAATGACTTTATCCATCGTGATAGTTCTACACTAGAGAATGGAAAGAGTGGTAAACTGATTACATGACCCGGTCTCTTATTGGTCCCAGGTATCAATTCTGTGTAGTTTTCGTGATTTGTATGTCATGGCTATTAACTATTTAAGAAAGATAAAAAATTGGGCAGTTTAAACAATGAACAACTTTACATCGCACTCTTGTGTCTGACAATGTCTTTCATTATGTCATCTATAGCTGAAAAACTCTTAACAAAAATAAAAATTTATTCTCAAAACCACAATGTAGATAGAGATATTCATAAATTGAAACTCTTTATCTGTAACAAAAAGATTATTATGTTAAAAATAGAAATTTATTTAAAGAAGTGTATGAATAAAACTTAAATCTACAGTAATATTATGCAAGTTTGGTAAGAATATAAATCATACCTGATTTAAGGTATTATTTATCGTTGATAATACCGATGGTAATTGTTACTGCTAATAGGACATCTCTCATATTTTAATTTCTGTACGTAATTTTGAAGCAACATGTCCATGTGATACAAAGATTATGTTAGATTTTTCATTTAAACATATGGTACATTTTCTTTCATTATGTATCTGCTTTTACCTGTAATCCATTTTATATTTTTTACAGAAAAAAATGGAGCATTTCCTTTTTCTGTACTCTTTTTAATAAACCAGTATCCATAATCATCTTCAGACACTTCGTGAATATGTTCTATAAAGAAATCCATTATTTTATATGTTTATGTGTTTATATATTCATATATATCATATATATCATATGCACTGACGCGATGCTATTAAAGCCGACCCTGGATAAAGATTCTCGTGATTATCAATAGGGGTCCCCAGGGAAGTCCAGAGATGATTGAAAAACAACATTGTCGACAATGGATATAAATTTGCGATTATTAACATAAATATTTGGATAATATATTATTAAATTCATGATTTTTTTATATAAATGCTGCATAAATAAGTATACGTACTTGTAATGCTATAGTATTTTATATATTGCCACAAAATTACAATTTTTTCCTCTACAGTTATTGTATCTATTGATAATCAAACTTTGACGATAATATTAAAATTACAGATGTAAATAAGAATAAATTTTATATATATATATATAATTTTAAATATATACATGTATACGAAACTAGTATAATAAAATTAGTATTATATTATCGGCTTCTTTCAAAACAGTTACGCTAACTTCCGTAAGACCGGCTGTCTTTAGCATTTCGTTGGTGCTATACGTTATATGTTACGTTAATATAAAAAATATTAGGTTATTATTAACCAAAAATGTTTAAACACAAATAAGAAACGAAAGCCATTTTGGATGAAGGCGAGGCTTCTTGATGCTTAGTAATATTCATGTAAATATACAAGTGCAAATATCAATTCTATAAACTGTGTACTGATTAGATTTGTTAAATTTGAAACACAATTATGAAGAAATAATTTCATAATTACGTTTCAATCCATGGTTTTCTTCTCTAATTTATGTTAATACATACATGCAATACTACAAATATATGTTAAATAATTACCTTTATTATTTTAAGTATGTTTCTCGATTTCTTTTTCCCTAGCTTCAACTGTAAAAACAATTAATTTATTACATTTAAGTAGACATATTACTTTAAAACATCTGATCTTTTACTATAAATATATGAAATGACTATGTTAGAATATTATGTATTATGTCATGTATATGTATATATATATATTTTTTTTATATATATAAAATATAAACAATATTATATATATGAAGTAAAAAAGTATATAAATACAAATATGAGAATAAAAATATACGAAAGCTATTTTAAATCGAAGCGGGTTTTAGTAATGTTCATATGTAATATATAAATACAATTATATCAATTCTATATGCACTGATTCGGTTACTTGGACTTGGAACACAATTATGAAATGACAATCTCGTAATTATTTCAGTTCATGGCTTTCTTTTTCTTCTCTTATTTGTGTATACATATAATACTACAAACTATACTATATTAAATAATTACCTTCATTAGCGTAAATATTTTGCTCAATTTCTTTTTCCATATCTTCAACTGTCAAAAAAAATTGATTTATTACATTTAAGGGCCTAATCAAAAAGGGACACCTTGTATATGTGTATAATATGTATATATATATATATATATATATATGATACTACAAATATATAATATATTAAATAATTACCTGTGTTATCGTGAGTATTTCTCTGAACTTTTTTTTTCCTAGCTTCAACTGTAAAAAAATTAATTTGTTATTACTTCTAATTTAAGTTAACATGTTATTATTTCTAATTTTTTACTGTAGATATTAAACTATATGATATTAGAAGCAAAAAATCGTATGAATTCTTCTTGTAAATATTGAAATAAATTTTTTGTACTCAGAATTTTTTTACTCAGATTAACAGATTAATAAAATGCGTACAAAATCTTTTGTAAACATAAATGTATAGAAATGTCCTGCATTTTCAACTTATATTTACTACAATTAATAAAGTTTTTCTGAAAAAATATTCTCGGTCTGGTATTTTGATGTTCTTCCAAAATCAAAATGATTAATGAAATTCTATGATTTGTAATTACAGATTTAGTATTTGTAGTATTATTAATATAATGACAATGTTCTTATATTCTCGAACAAAAAGCATTTGAAAATCTTTTTTATAAGATCTCTTGTTCATATGTTTGTTTATATAAGTTTATTAAGTTATTAAGTTAATATTGCTGATGCTTGAAATAAAAATCAAGCCAGTGATGGAATTATTGCGATTAACATAAATATTTGGATAATACATTATTAAATTCATGATTATATAAATGCTGCATAAATAAGTATACGTACTTGTAATACTATAGTATTTTATCGCCACAAAATTACAATTTTTTCCTCTATAGTTATTGTATCTATTGATGATCAAACTCTGACGATAACATTAAAATTATAGATGTAAATAAGAATAAATGTTGTTTGATTGTACAATCATATTATTGTTATAGTTGCTGCTTTCTTAATTTAAGAAATGTAATAAACACACTCCCATATATTTCGCACGTGTGCGCGTTATTCCAAAAGATGCTAAAATTAAGAAAGCAGTATTACTTTTAGAATTGTGTCTAAAGTAAACGATTATTACTTCGCAACAAATAGTCCGAACAAATAAAACCGCTGTTTTGTAGGGGAAAATTGTTAATTTGTTTTGTATGATATGGTTTGTTGCGAAGTAGTAATCGTTTTGTTTAAACATAATCCTAATGGTCGTCCTGCATAACAATAATATAATTATAATTATACAATTTCATCTGTCACTGGATTATGTTATTGGACGCTATTTTCTGTACATCAACAATATTATAATTCAATAGACAAACAATGAATGAATCATATAAAAAAGATTTTCAATTCAGAAATATTGATGCAAGTTTTATGCTTAACGCATTTTTGATCAGGAATGCAAGAATTAACATATGACAAATTAAAATAAATTGATCAAAAACATTTTTCTCATAAAAATAGTGCGAGATTTTTTAATAATAGTAATAATTTATTGTACTAATATACAATAAGTTTTGTGTGTGTGTGTGTGTGTGTGTGTGTGTGTGTGTGTGTAAAAAAATAATATTACCTTCGTTGAAATTGTTCTCTCGTTCGTCTCCTCTTCGTCTCTGACTCTTTTTTCGATATGGAACTCAGAAGTTGAAACTAATTAAGATTAAAGAAATAAAAAAAATTTAATTTATTGTTATATTTTAAATGGTAATTTATTATTAATTATTTAAATTTTACCTGAATTAACAGTTTCTTCTGTAAGCAAATCAGCATATATTTCCTCGTCTTCAACATTGAGATCTAAATTTGAAAAATTAATTATAAAAATTATAAAAAGTAATTGTAAAAATATGTGAATACACATCATATTAATCATCAAATAAATTATATTTATCTACATAATTGATTCTTTGTTACGAAATAAGAAACTTAAATCTGATGAAATAATTGTAGTCCAATGAAATTAATACAAGTTCAATATGTCATGGTCATATGGGTAAAATAATGCTATATATAAAAATTCTAATTCAAGAATATAATTCATAAAATGTACTGTAATAACTGCGTGTAATAACTGTACCTTATGTTGGTCCAACTAAATTTAAATACTCACCAATTAATGATGACATTTGATGTTGCTGATAACTCATTTCATTATCAAAAACTTGCAGAAATTGTTCTAAAGAAAAAAGACCAGAAGATAAATAATTTTGTGCGTCTCGTATTTTTGTATTTCTAAACATACTAGATGGAAAACGGATGTTTGTCATTTGTTGACCGTTTATTACACGATCATAATTGGTTTCTTGATTCATAATTAGTTTAGAAACATTATCTACAAAAATTTAGATAAAAATTAATTGCATTGGGAATAATTATCAAATATTAAGTAAAATTAATAGTTGAACTATCGTAAATATGTAGATGATTTGGGACAGTGCAGGTAACTTGGGACAGCATATATTTTTGTTAAATTCACACAATCATAAAATCCATCCATAAGTCTCTAAAGAAAATTTTTCCTTTAGAGAATTATGGATGAATTCCTTGAATGACTTTAACAAAAATACATGCTGTCCCAATTATCTACACTGTCTCAAGTCACCTATACTTACGATATCCATTTAATCTTTATATTATAATCTTTATATATAGCATTTCGTAGAACATATAGGATTTGTATTATCAATAAAGTATTATACCTACTTAAAAATATCCATAAATTTGGATGAACCGTTTGCATTTTATGTCCCATGATATTATGAAATGATTCTACAAAGTTAGTAGTCCTATTTGGGCAGCGATATACGCAAACTTTTTCTAATATTGAGAGCCATGTACTTTTCATATATGCCATAAAAAGTAACATATTAGGATAAAAATAACATTCTTTATTCGTAATTATTTGCATAAGATTTAAACCTTGTGAAAACATTTCTGGTGGTGCTAATGCTAACGCCATTGCTATGGACACTACCTTATGCGGTATGGTAAGTCCTAACCGTATCCATTTTTTCAAAACTGCCTACAAATACAGAACATATGAGTAAATTGATAAAAATCTAATTTTAAGTATCATTTATAAGTATTTTATGAAAAATTACTATATGAAATGTTTTTCAAACTCTAATAAAGTTTTATAAATAATCTAACAAACTGACAAAAGATTGGTGGACAAAAAATTGATTGATACGATATTTGTTTAACATTAAAAAATGATTTATTTACTTGGCAATAATGAAACCAATAGCCATATAAAGATGCCTGAGGAAATTGTTTATGAAGAGTATTCATTAATACTTTTTCATAATCCATTATTATAAAACGTAAATTATTTTGCAACTTAGGTACCAATTTAACTATTTCTTTCCATATCGAATTATAAACAAATTCTGTTTTCGCTTCACATAGAATAAGTAATACTACAACACCCTAGAAGATAATATTACAAAGTATTATAAAAGATACAATAAATATACATAATTTATATTCATTTATATTTATGTACAATATCAATACCTTCTCCATGTATCGCACATGTACTGAAAATAATTTGGTAAACTTTGGCATTCTGGGTATAGCCTAAAATAACATGTGTATACGTTAATACACAAACATATTGTATTTTGTATATATATTCACAAATATTC
>Ga0157363_1000925_pt1 | contig 23487 bp, 21 predicted proteins | sample AttsexASBM1_FD_111477 | JGI IMG/M metagenome (GOLD analysis project Ga0157363, IMG submission 111477) | Fungus gardens microbial communities from leaf cutter ant in Ribeirão Preto, State of São Paulo, Brazil - Atta sexdens ASBM1 | ecosystem: Host-associated > Fungi > Mycelium > Unclassified ... | reverse complement strand
TTTTTCTATTTTTAGAACAACTCGGGTTAGGGTTTATCAGTCACGCCGTCACATCAGTCACAAATTGATGGCGTAGTCACAAGACTGATCACAAGACTTGGGAGAAGGGAGTAGAAGGTACTAGAATAAAGTGATGTCATACAGCATGGACAACACATGCTGGTCTCATGTAATACTCATGGTCATTTAGGGTAGGGTGCACAGTAGTTAGCACAGACCATGGGCTATAGTATATAAGGTAGACTACTTTGTCTTAGGAACTCTATCAAGTTCTCTTGTGTTACTCAATACAAGAGTTGTTCTTTCGTCTTACTCTAAGGACTTAAGATCATAACACAAGGCTGCTCATCTTCATAAACTCAACAATATTTTCACAAACACATCATTGGATCCCAAATCTATCATTGTTGTTTCTGATACTAGTATTAGAAACAATATTACCATGTCCATCTTACATGTTTATTCATGTTCTAACAATGTCAAGAAGACTATTCACTACACTGTCAATGTCACTTCAACTGAGTGTTGTGGCAACCACTAAACACAATGTCCAATAGTGTCACTATAAGTAAATCTCACAGTAGGGATATCTAGTGGGAAACACAAGTTGTGTATTCACAAGAGAACTCAACAGGAAACCACAACAGTATTCTATCTACTATTTATATAAAGTCCTCATGGTCTGTGCTACAACTTCTCTATGCCTACTGTTGTAGCAACCACTCGTCACTCAAGGACAAATGATCTCACAACTAGCAAAGCTCTCCAGTAGGCTATCAAGTAATGAATGGGGGAATTACAAGAGAACTTGACAAGGAGCCCTCGCTGCATTGCTCCTCTATTTATATAAGTTACATGTCATCCGTGCTACAACAATATGTTTACCTCATGTCCATCCACCATGCTTCTACCTCATGTCCTATTACTCATCCACATATGTTTTCCTTAAGGCCACCATGCTTCCTACATGTGCCCTGACATCATACCTTTAATCTCCGCTATACATGTGCACACCATGTGTACACCATGAGGAACCCATATCCCTTGACGTCACTCTTAACCCTAACTCCTTCTAGACTCTTCCCGATTCTTCTAGACCCTAAGTCCTTCCAGACCGCTCTAGACTCTACCACATGACTTCCAGGTCATGTGTTCTTCATCCGTTGTAGACTAATAGAATACTACTACAATATCTTTACTCTGTCCTAACCCTAACCCTAAAGTCTGTCCACATCCTTGCGCTATAACACCTACCCTAATATCTATGCCCTGTCTTCATGTCCATTACTCATCTTCCATGTGTCTTCCTCAAGGCCACCATACCATGTCTATATGCCCTGACATCATACTCTTTAATCTCCATTATACATGCATGCACCATGTGTACACCATGAGGAACCTATATCCCTTAACGTCACTCCATCTCTAGACTCTTTCTGATCCTTCTAGACCTTAGATCCTTCCAGACTGTTCTAGACCACTCTAGGCTTATGACATCATGTCATGTGACTTCTCAGTCATATGCTCTCTCTCTCTCATCATAGACTAATAATAATACTACTGTCCTATATCTTATCTTATCTTATCTTAAGTCTGTCCACACTTTCGTCTTATAACACTGAGATAGAGTTATTTGCTATCAGATGTGGAATTAACCAAGCTATTCATATCATTATCATCACCAATGCCATTCACTTGGCACAACATATCTTTGATGAATGTTTTTCAATAAACACTTGATGAATTCCATTGAATTCCGGAACTGCCCAAGTAAGGACAAATGGTCCCATCATGAGTCAGTTTACAAAGATACAAAGAAATTCAACCTAATTCTAGTATTTCCTTGCAAAGCATTATGGGACTTCAATAAGAAAGAAGAATGTGACTATATCATTAAAAATTGGCAAATGATATTCCAAGCTTCAGATCTCAAGGGTAATCACTTTCTTGACCTTCTAGACAATGAACTTCACACAATTGAACCCTTGTACACTAAGAGGGGTCCATAGATCAGGCAATTTGGCCATTTAAATTTGCTATGTGCAAGAGCCACAAGAGTCATTACAAATTATGCTCCTATAGGAGAATATTGCCTAAGGTTTTTCCTGAGAGAAAGCTTTAGCTGTCCGTGCAGAGTATACCCAATCAAAACAAGATGATATATCCTCTATGAATGTAGGAAATATAACAAGTATTGGAATCCATTGAGGTCTATGTTGAGTCATTTAGTAGCCTTTCTTGAATTCAACCCAAGTGCCTTCTCTTTTCATGAGGGCATTATTTAGCATAGCAGTCCCTTAGTTATTATTTCTCCCTTTTCTCTTTTCTTTTGCTTTCTTTTAGTCTTTTCTTTTCTTTTTTCTTTTGTGTTTCATTAGTCCTTATGTAAGTAGTTACGACATAGCTACCACGATCTGTCACCGCGCCCCGCGTAATAAATTGTTGATTTTAAAAAAAGATTATAGCCCTATACAAAGAAAGCATGTGATGGGGTCAGATAGCCAACCATCAGAAGTTTGATTTCAGAAAAGTTTGACTCGTCAGTGCCTTGAACAAACTGTAAAACACTATGTACAGCGTGCCCATGCTGTCGTTTCTCCTTCTGTCTTTTCTCTTCATTCTACCCCAGCCGTCGCTGGCTATAAAATTCTCTCTTCAGGCACTCCGCTATCCACCGGCGAAATGTATATGGAACGCAGCGCATCCGAATACATTGGTTATTGTTACGGCAAATGTGGGGTCGAATGAGAACCAACGGATGGATATTGAGATAGTGGACTCATCGTCGCACAAGAATGTGTACTTGAGTAAGAAAGATATCAGGGGCGAGTCGAGGCTGGCCGTCACCACGCACGGAGAAGGTGAGGTCGGAGTTTGTTTGAGAAATCATATTGTAGGCGGTGCGTACTGGTTCGGTGTATTTTTCTTTTTGCTCAAGTTGTAGAAGATGTGTCGCATGAGAAAGCGTCCAAGTTGGTGAGTGTAGTGGATTTGGATGTGGATATTGGTGCGGATGCTGTTGACTATAAGTGCGTTTCTCTTACCTTCCTTTCAACATGCGATGCCCATGACATGGCAGTGCCATTGCGAACCAGGAATCTTTGTCAGGATTAGAGACGGAGATGCGTAAACTGGAAGGAGTAGTCAAAGAGATTTTGGATGAGATGAAATACCTCGAGAAACGAGAAGAACGTTTTACATCTACGAACAGTACGTTGCCTGTCTAATTCTATTCGAAAACTGACAATTTCTACCAGCCTCCACGAACGTACGAGTGCAAAATTTTGCATTACTCTCAATCCTCTCGCTGGCTGCGCTAGGTGCATGGCAGATTCTCCATTTACGCGCGTACTTTAAGCGCAAGTACCTCATTGACTAGCACGCTGTATTTTTGTCACATTACTTCTTGAATCACGTAATATCATAAGCAGATCCTCTTCCTCACTTCCTTAGACGACAAAAACGGACCACTGACTGAAGAAAACAACAACAAAACTGCCACGCTGAACAGGCTGTTCGTTGGTTGCAGCTGTTGCGTCGTTAAAGGCCTGTTGGTGCTTCGTTCGTAGATGGGAATATGGCGACAAAAGAGGATCAAGAAACGCTACGCCTGCTCGTGCAATATGTTTCCAGAGCATTCTATGAGCCCAAATATACTATTATTTTGGATCAGCTCGCCCGGCATCCGGTGTAAGTATACTTCTACCAGTTTTTCCATTTAAATGTCTTGTCTCTATCGTTTTAAAGTTTTCTGTTGGTATTGACGCGTACTTTTCTTTCCATCTTACTCGACTTGAATTGCCGACGTGTCATCATTCCCATTCCGTCCCCCTACGCTATTGTCTCGGCTGTGCCTGGGTGTATGACAACATCTTTTCTTCCCTGCGTCTTGCTTGTGATGGTGATAGCTTGAAAGATGACGATTTAGCGGGAAGGATGGGTCTCCAACCGAAAGAGCTGAATAAAGTCATTGCTTTGCTCAGTAGCCACCGTCTTGTTCAAGTGTACGTAATATCAACTCTCTTACTCTTTACACCCAACGTCGCTGATAATATGTAGGTATAGGCAAAACGAGCTGAAAGAAGGTGCACAGCGGTCTGTTGGAAAACAGTACTACTACATCGACTATCAACATTTTTGTAATGTCGTAAAATGGAGAATTGCAAAGATGCGGCATATCATTGATTCCTCACTACGCAACGTACGTTCTCCATTAGCGTACCCAGCCTGAGTGATTTCTTTCGTGCACATAGGAACTAGACAATAAAGGATACGTTTGTACATTATGCAAACAGTCCTACTCTCCTCTCGATGTTGACAAGTTGATGGATTTCGCAAGAGGTATAATGGTATGCGAGATCTGTCATGCAGAGGTGGTGGATAATGAGAATGCGGAGAGTGTGCAAGGGAGCAAGGATCGGATGCAGAGGTTTAATCATCAGATGCGGTTTATTCGAGAAGGACTGCAGAAAAGTGAAGCCATGGTTTTACCTGCGTATGTTCCCCCCTCGCCGTGCTCAAACTCACACATATTCATCTGTGTGCATCTAGTTTTGACGTAGCAGCATGGGTCAAAACCCACTTCAACGATTCCGAATCCAAAAAACTTCCAAACGGGACCTCTTCCTCTGGCCAGGGCGGTCTCAAAATCGCCGGCACTTCTTCTAATTCTACGCAACAAGACGAAGGTATAGGTATCATGATGGTTATGGATAAAGACGAATCTACGCGTAGACAAGAACGCGCTGCAGAGGCGGAACTGAAAAGACAACAGAATGCGTTACCGGCTTGGCACTTGAAGAGTACAATCACAGGTGATTTGACAGCTCTTGGGATTGAGGAGACAAGGAGAGCCGAGGCTGCTGCCATCGCTGCTGCTGCTGCAGTGGGAGGTGCAGGTGCCAGTGGAGGAGGGAATGATGAGATTTTGAGAGGGTTGGGTGTCGTTGGAGGTACGTCGTCACGAGCGGCAGTAGCGGTAGTAGCGACCTCGGATGTTGGAGTTGATAGAACTGGACATGACGAAAAAGTAAAAGTTGGGCAGGATGACGTCGATTGTGCGCTGTATCTTTCCTCCTGCGCTTTCCTCACCTATCGTCCTTTCCCTGACAGATTACGACCAGTACTATGCCTCCTTAGCAGCGTCAACAAACGCCTCGGCAGTTCCGACTCCGACACCAGGTTTATCCTCAGAATCAGGAGATTATCCTTACATTCTTGAAGGAACGTCAATGAATCTGGAAGAAGAAGAGAAGAAACCAAGCGTTGAATATCTGGAATCGTTGAATGAATATAGAAAGAGGAGTAGGGGTAGGGAAGATGTTGATGGAACAAGTAATGGGACTAAAAAGGTAGCGAAGACGAGTACAGATGCACATGTAAATGGGTCCATGAATGGAGATGTGAGTGTTGATGGCGTTGGGACTGCGGAGACAATGGCGAGTGAGGGTACTCACTATACGAATGGCCATGGATTCGGGTATAGTAACACAGAGGGAGGGGCTGACGATGCTGGAGGTGATGATAGGGACGATCCAATTATATATGGTGTGCACACTCTTCTCTCGTTGTTTCAGTACTCAAATGTTCCCCAGTCAATGGAAATCCTGTATCATATTCAAAGGTGACAGAAGAAGACCATGAGCTCATGACACCAGACGAGTATACAGCATATTTCGAAATTATGCAGGCATTATCTTGAGGTTCGACCGTTCTCCTGTTTTTTCTCTCGATATGCGATGTTAGTGGTTCTCGACTCAAGAGTCGATGAGTCACCCCAGTGTACAGTGACACTGGACGTCTGATCGTGGTTGTCGTTGCTGCTGCTGCCACAAATCTCTGAAAGTTGGAGTTCATCAGAATCATCGGATTTCTCTGCTTTTCTCAAATTTTCACAAGCCATGTAGCAACCATCTACCGTAGTGTACTTATCAGTCGGGTCTAATGCATGCGATGCTTTGAACTGCTTCTCAGTGTATCGTGGAGAGCTCCTTTCTATCTTCAAGCGCTCTGCTCGGTAGGAACGGACTATATTGGGCTAGGAATAAGATGTGGAAGCTATTCGGGTAGGCAAACATACCACAGATTGTTAATGATATTTTCCGACCCATCAACTCTCGCTTGCATTTTGCTCCTAGAATGGGAGAAGCATCTGTCCTGAAAATTCCCTCCATTGGGTCATATCTTAGTGCCTCTCACCTGCATAAATTGAACAAACCCAGATCTCCGTTTCGCCTTGTAATCATGACTTTCGTGGTGATGACTCATCATTATCCGATAATCGCTATACACATCGTTCAGGATCGCCTCCTGGTCTTTGTAGAACTTCTTGTTAGGAAGTGAATGTTTCATGTATCTCAAGATAGTATGCACAGTCTCAAATCCCCATGCGTTTTTGGATATGATAAACCCACGCATCAAGGAGGTATAGAATACAAGGTCAGGTTCTGGGGCCGTGTAAACTCGAAGTTTGGAGGAATCATAATCTGGGCCTAGTGAGGAAGGAATGGTAGGTTGAGTTGGGAATGGATTGACGGATACTGTGGCGAGACCTCGGACGAGGTCAGGGCTGTGATCGTGTTTTTGGCGTTCGAGACGCTCATAGAGGCCTGATTCCTTTTCAAGGTTTTTCAAAATCTTCATTGCGAGTTCGGCTTCACCCATCCTGGCACAAAACCCTGCGAGCTCAGTGTAATGGTATATGCTAGGTTGGATATTTAGATCAACCATATCCTGGATAATCCTCGATCCACGAGATGGACCACCCTGAAACATTAAGCGACGCATAAAAGGTGTAAATGCAGAGGGATCGATACGGGTGCCCCACGACGGTGGTGGAAGGAGAGGATGGAGTTTTCGAAGAGATTTGTTGGAAGTTTCGAGTTGATCGCGTCCACGGGCAAGTGAGAGAAGTTTGAGGTAAAGGGCTTCGAGGCCCTGGTCTGTAAGTGTGAGTGTGACAAGAGCGTGCCAGACGAGGTTACAATGGATTTTCATTGGCCAGGCTTTGTTAACCGGAAGACCTGTAGGCCCGAGACCGGTATAGTTGCATATGCGTATGAGGGTGACAGGCTCTGATTGTTCAAGGGCGGCCATAGGATGAGGATTGGTGAGATCGGATATTCGGTGACTTCTAATACGCTCAAATTCATCGCGTATTCGTAGAACACTTGCTCGGGGTACACCAGAGAGGTAGAAGTGATCGAGAAAAGTTTTGATGATGAGGTGATGTTGACCCATGAGACGATAATAGAGCATCTCAGCGAAGAGGAAGGCGGAATAGCTGCGGTAGCTAGTTTTAATTGAAAGATTGAGTAGGAGGGTAGGCGCTCGTGTACGGCCGGTTGCAAGATAGCGTTGGAGAAATTCAACGGTGATGGCGGGATGAGGAGGGTCTTTCGCATTTCGTAGTGCCCGCTTGAGGTAACGAAAAGATTCCGGGAGAGGCTTTCCAATGTGTGCGTCCGGGTCAGAGGTGCCCAGCTCCTTTATCATAAACTCATTCTCGGCCTTGAGGTGTAGTTCTCGTAGTTGATACATCTTATCAGTACTAGATAACTGTTGGTGTACGGCTTCAATGCGAGGCAGGTACTGGGAAAACAATGGATTGTTTGCATCACGGACCGTACGAAGAAGCTTCTCGCACGAGTACAATGATACTTGAAAGCCGCTATCCCCCTCTGGAAGTAGAGAGACTGCTTCTTCAACACGACCTGAATAAGCAAGAAATCGTATTGCCCTGTTACGTAGCTGTGACGAGAAATACTTCCTCCTGGCGGCAGGGTCCTCTGGGAACTGCTTCTCGCAGTACAATGAATAGGCGTTTTCCAGTTGGTGGATGAAGGGCACGGCCCCATCTTCAGAAGCGAAGCGCATAATGAGGCCAATCTCCTGTCTGCCAACAAAACCTATATATCCCTTCTCCGTCAGAATCAAAAGGAAGCGTTTCATCATAGTGATATTTGTAAGTGAGGCGTTCATGAGCTCACGTCGAATCTCCTGAATAGTGTTTGTGCCTGACTTGCGTGGTTTATCCATGGGGGGCATGAGAGAAAACCACGTTGTAAACAGTTCCAGCTGGTTTTCAAGCGTAAAATCATCAGAGAGCGGTTGATGTAGAACATCAAGCGCGACGGTGCCGTAAGCATCTGAGAAGGGGATGGTGATGTGAAGTTGCCGTAGCTCGCTGAGGAGGTGGAATGCATCCTGATACTTTTCAGTTGTCACCAGGTGGAGGAGTTGGTCTGTAGTAGATTGACGAGGATGATGGTCGTAGGTAGGTTGGTGAATGAGGTAATCTTCATTCATTTCGTCCTCGAACACGGACTGGCCAGTGATGTCAGGAGCAGGGAGGATAAGAGGTAGCGATGCCTCGACAACCTCAAGAATAGAGGGAGGAGGAGGCTCGAATGTTGTCATGATGGAAGTATAATCTTCAGATGCGTCTTCAAATACTTCGGAAGGCTTGGCCCCACCAAACGAACTTGGGTCATTTTGACCATCATAGCGGGCGAGAGCCTGAGAGAGGTCTTGTTTAAAAGATATAAAGACGTCATTTTCGAGATACTCCTTTGCAAGAGGAAGGATGTCGTCCTGTATCAGCCCCTGGTAACCTTTTCTGGCAAGAATTCTACCTGTAGTTGTAATGAAACGAGGATCGGTCTTCATATGGCGCCGGAGGTCCTCGACACTCCCTTGGAGAGACAGAGGATTGGCGAATTGAGCATCTGGAAGTAGCTGGAGCCAGTAGCACAGGATTTCGCGATCCTTGTCGCCTAGCATCTGCTGTGAAAGCAGATATTCTACGGCCTTGGCATAAACAGGGTGAGGGCTAACTGCAGTCCTGAGTGTTTGCAACTCGACAAGCATAACTCCAGCCTGCTGATATTTGCCTTCCTCAACTAGTTGCTGTACTGTTTGAGGTGATGTGACATAGTTGCGCGCAGTGTGGCGTCCAACTGATTTAGGTTGAACCCGTTCTTCGAGTGCTTCAAAGACAAAAGCTTGATGAGATCGTACAGCCGCTATGCTGAGACTGAATCTCTGGGAAATAGCATGAGTGCTCTTAAGCGATATTCCAAAAGCAATAGATCTCCATTGAGCATGAGTCAAAGCCCTCGAGGAAGGGAGCATAAAACAACACGAGACCAGGAACTTCCGGAGTGTCACGCCGCCAGTGTCACATCACATGACATGGCGCGCGAGATAAGATCCCAAGTGATGATGACGGCTGGCTCCCCTACCCCCTCTGCTCCTTGTCCGTGCCCGCTGGCCGTGCATCCTGCTGCTTTTCCACATCTCCTATCTTATATATTAGCTTAATACTATACTATGGCACATGTCTCCGAAAGTCCTCCCCGGGCACCCCCGGTCCAGTATGCGGCTCCTCTTGGTACTCGCTGGGCAAAGGAAAAGGCGGCAGCAGGCGGTAGTTCAGCCTTTGATCTCATGACAGATCCTAAGAATATAGGGCCCTGGATACTAGGAGAATGCGTCGGGAAAGGAGCCTCTGGTCGTGTCAAGATCGCCAAACATCGGCGTACGGGTCAACTGGCGGCTGTCAAAATTCTTCCAATTGCTCCCCTAGTCAATTCACGCTCGTCTCTGGCAACACAACAAGCAAAATCCGAAAAACAACGTCTGGGAATAGATCGCGAGATCACGATGATGAAATTGATGAACCACCCTAATATCATGCGCATCTATGACGTATTCGAAGGCGAAAAGGAGCTCTTCCTGGTTCTCGAGTTTGTTCAAGGCGGCGAACTTTTCGATTTTTTGGTTAATCGCGGTAGACTTCCCCCCAGCGAGGCCCTGGAATACTTCAAGCAGATCGTCTATGGTCTTAACTATGCTCATACGTTTTCTATCATTCATCGGGACCTCAAACCGGAGAACATACTGATCGCATCATTGAAGCCTCCTTTAGTCAAAATTGCAGATTGGGGCATGGCTGCATTTGCTCCGCCGTCTTTACAACTAGAAACAAGCTGCGGATCTCCACACTACGCGAGTCCGGAAATCGTCAATGGCGAGAAGTATCAAGGAAATTCTACCGATATCTGGAGCTGTGGTGTTATTCTGTTTGCTCTTCTTACTGGTCGGCTCCCTTTTGATGATAAGAATGTTCGCAACCTACTCGCCAAGGTTAAAACTGGAAAGTATGATATGCCTAATTGGATCGACCCTCTAGCAAAGGACCTCCTGAGCAGGATGCTCGTAGTCGATGTCAAGAGGCGAATTACGGTATGCTCTCTGGAACCCCGTCAGCCTATACCCAATTGATAATCCTGCAGATTCCAGAAATTCTGATACATCCCTGGTTGACAGCCAATCATTCTACATGTGATACTCCGGACTCAGGAGTGGTAATACTTACGCCACCGCTTCCTCCATCTCCTAGTGAGTTGGCACAGCCTATCGCCTCCCCGGGAGACATCGATCAAGAGCTCCTAGCTTCACTGAAAATCGTGTGGGGTAAACATGCAGACTCAGATGGCGAGAACATTATTCGAGATCTCTGCTCCCCTCCCGGGTTTGGCGTCCATGCGAAAGCATTCTATTTCCTACTTGGCCGCTATCGTGAAGAAACGATGCAAAAACGATTGGTTGAAGGTGCGGGCGACTATCAGGACTTGTCGCAACCCAGCCAAGTAGGCGAGCAAAAAGTTTTGAGGATATACCGTCCAAAGGCTCAGACCTACCAGCGTTCCTCTCCGGCTCTTCTCACTACAAGTCAACTGGTTCAATCACCATGTAGGGAGTCTGTTCCAACTTCAGGTCAGCTTCCGCTCTCGCCGGTGGGTCCTCGTCCCCCTCCTGTCTACTCCAGTCGTCCTCAGGCCGAGGCCTGGCGAAATCAGTTCCAACAGGATTTCAACCCCAATCCACCGCATACACCGACACCGCCACCTCCTCGTCCGATATCCGTGTTTGCTCTCGGTCGAGGGGGGCCTCGGCCACAACCACCGCGAAGGGGCACCTTTACTGGAACCTCAGAAACACCAAGTTTGGGTTTTACTCAACACTTGCATAATCTACAAGACGCTTCCCGACATAGGTCCCAGGGTTCTTGCACCACTGTAGCTATCAAGGCCAGGTCTGTATCAAAAGGTAAGAATCACCAAGTCTCCGAAGCTACGACTCCTGACACTGGATTAATTTCCAAGACGCAACAGCTCCTTTGCTTACCGCACCTAAAACTGCGGATCCGGTACTCCAACATACGCTCGCTAAAGGTCCTGATGGTGTGAGCAACTATAATTTACCTCCCATCTCTCCCTGCTCGAGTCCTCGCCATGACGGAAGGGGTTTTGGCTTAATTCTGTCCCATCAGCAATTCTCTCTTCCTCCTACTCATCGAGAGGCTCGCAGACTCGATCGTGCAGGCAAGAACAAAGCACAGAAGAGTGTAGATAAAGAAAACCATAGTACTTCAGATGAGGGTTGGAGTTGTATAGGGTCGGACTTGGAACAGAGCTCGCTTGGCTTCGGAGCTGATGTCGGACGTGACATCGGTAAGGAAATTGGGAACATGCCTCGAAATTTGATGTCACCTCAGCGAAGCAGGAAAGAGAAAGAAAGGAAGAATAGACGTGAGTCATACCTTATGATATCTTGCTAACCATCTGATCACAATTAAAGCCCCACCCCTGGAGTTGCCACAGAGGACCGCGACCGCTCCTCTCAACTCTCTAGGATCACCGATCAATTTGTCCTCTCCATTCCAGAGCCCACCTGTATCAGCTGCTTCCAACCGATTGATAACTTCGTCTGTTGTTGGAGAGTTCAAGGGATGGTTCACTAACCTCTTCAATTGGAAGTCCAGTGGCCAAGGGATGTTCTACTCAGTTCACGATATACCCAGGACTCGAATGGATGTCTGTCGGATGCTTGAGTCCTTCGGTGTTGCTGTTGACAACGCCGTATCGGCCGTCGCTGATCTTGGATCTGGGGAGCCACTGCGATGTCGACTCGATTTGGTCACAACCGATGCCCTTACTGGCAGCACCTGGAAGCCCACAAGGTTCCGAGTTGAATTTTCCTTGGGTCAAGGTGACTCTGCGTTCTCTCCGAGAGAGAATTTATACTTCCCACACAATGGGATCATGGCTGGATCGACAGTCATCCCTCGTGGTCGCGTGTCTAGTTTCATTGGGAAGGCTCCAACCTCAAGTACCCCGTTACCAAGCTCAACAGTACCTTTAAGCTGTGTCCAACTTCCATCAGGTTATTCTTGTGCGGTGATAGTCGTGCACGAGAAGGGTTCCGTGACCACGTTCAAAGCTGTTTGGAGACGCCTGAAGGAGATTTATGGCGACTCTCCATCCACACACCCCTGCTTTAGCCCGGCCATGCAAACTTCACCCTTTGTAGACAATAATCAGCGACTCGCATTTAATTGACCAGCTCCAAATGGGGACTTACTTTTTTTCTTTAGAGGCTTCCCATTCCTCCAGTATCCTATCTAGATGGCACTTTGTATTTCATTACACAAAACTATTTTATTAATCACTATCCACAACAAGATGATCATGAAACCAAGAAGATTATTCCTGGCTTGTTCTATTCATATGGTCATGTCAAACCGAGCTTGAGTGCGGACCAAATGGGTTGACGCCAGATTGATATTCCGCAGTCCGATAGGGTCGGACTATTAACGCCGAAGTCGGACTTCATTCCTATTTAGGTACCGAAGGCGGCCATCAGCTTGTGCCCGCCGGTTCGTGCAAGTCTTGCACCGAGAGGACATTGACTCAAGTCCATCTATGCGCTTGAGAGATGGAAAGCGTTGAAAATATACAGAGGGTGGCGGCTCGATTTCAGCGAGTACGGCACGTTTCATTGAGAGTGAAGACGACTGTCACTATGTCACTTCTGCGGTACAACGAGCTCAGACGAATTTTCGGGACAATTATTGGGATGTGGAGAGATGCGATTGCAATTGTTGTGAGGTGGTGATGTTCTTCGTGTGTTTACACACTCTCAGGATTTTAGATGCGAGGTGCGGAAAAAATTTTGATCCTGTAGTGCTGGGCGTGGCGAGGGAATAATTCCAATTAGCTTAGGTTCCTGTCTAGACATACTTGTGAGGATCTGTGTGAGCATAAGAGAATTATATTTTTAAAAGCAGCCACTATGGAAGGGGAAGTACGGTCTATCAGTTACATGTCTTCATCGACTAACAATGGACGAGCTGACCATTTTATCGAGATTATCTGCTATTTTTGTTCGGTGTATGAGGGGGGGGAGGACCATCGCCACAGTGTTAGCTATATCATAAATACATCATTTATATAACAAAATATATATGCAGTTGAAATGGACTGGGGCTGTGTATGGTTGTGCGAAGCCACTGCACTTTCTTGGTAACCGGTCAAATTCCTTAGTGAGAAAATGTACATGTGGGTTCATGCTTGTATAGTTGAATGTTCTACTTCTACCGATACACATGCTATGTGAAATGTGCATGTCACTAGATCGATGATGAAGCAAAAAACGAGAGAACAAAAAGCTATTATGCTATAAATAGCCTGATGTTCAAGCGCCTTGAATGGGAGAATGAAGATAGCATGTCGGCTTTTGACGAGGTGATTCTTTGAGCGTAATAAATCAGCGTTTTATATGCTACAATAGCTAATGGCATATTGACTCGATTTTGTTAAATCTGTGGCGTTCTTGATATTGGGGCATAGGATCGAAAAAAGCCTCCTCGGAGCAAAGCTCAGCGAGTGGCTTTCACGTGGACGACAGAGTCATGGAGCTAATCCACAACACCTCGTGTGTGATTTTGCCACCGGGGTGTATTCGGTAGGAGCATATCCAATATGGAAATGCTGCGGTGACTCCGGGTTACTATAACGGTAGATCGCATGGAAACAGAAGTCGAGTTACGCAACTGAGACTAGAGGGGTAAATGCAAGACCATCACCTATCAAGGCCTAACACTTTGATAGATACCAAGTATGGTGTCGGAAAAGTAGGGTAGAATGAGATAGAAAGGGGGATGTCATGGCGTCTCGCATCACGGGTCAAATGATGTGTTAATGACAAAAGAGGTTTGAGGTTCGTAGAAGAATTTGTATCCGAGGTACGAGACCTATTCCTGGACCAGAGATCATAATCAATGCCCAGTATGGGTTATGGACACTACAATTGTGGATTTTCAAACTCAGAGCATGAGTGATTATTTTATCCTACGAGAGTTCGACCGTGCCGGCGAGGCTTATTCAAAGGTCCGAATGGTGTGTTTCGAAACACCATTCTGGGTGTTACCTTTTATGCATCCCCAAGGAACCATTTTTGACAAGACCCCTGATTGCCTGGCTGATACAGGATTGCTGTAAACAACGTCAGTGAAATGCTCGATGTGGACTTCACTTGCACCCGAAATGTAGGGTACCTTTGTTCAGCGTTTCATCGGGCACGTGTGATCTACGTGTGGTCTACTTATGTGTCTTAGGTGTCTTTTCGTGAAACTTGATTCCCGATAACGGAAAGTCGGGATGATGAGTTACGCGGATCTTGTTTGCTGGGGTCCCCCTTGCGCGCGCTTGCTGAGTATATGATTGTCCTCGCAAAGCCATAAAAATTGGTTGGCGCTGAGATTTCTGGGCCTTGATGTCGATTCATGGCCCAGCTCCCGCGAAACCTACATGTGGCAAGTGAGTGGCAAACGTGTCGCAAGAGATACAAGTGTCCGAGGACATGATACTTGGATCTTTTTCAAGCCACTGGATCTACATTTAAGTATAGATTCCTAGTAGTTGGTCGTGAAGCTCAAGTAATGCTCCGTTAACTGGTCTGGGACTGTTTAATGTCAGCAAAATCACTACAGCTATCTCTACATGCACGGCGGACTAAGAGGTATGTTGCTATCTGTCGACTCATGTTGGGCGTCTGAATCAAGGGCAAATGACTTGGCTGCCGTAATTGTCGAATGTTCCGGGATTACTCGTGGATTCACTTTTTCACTCGACCCACTTTTGGCACAGTCTGACAAACTTTTTTTCTCGCCATCTGCTTATTGGGCTGAGGGAAAATTGGAAGATGTACATCAGACATCAGTCTTCGAAAAGGATTGTTCTAAGATTGCAAAAAAATGGACTAAACCGATTTAGAGAAGGCCTGTGTTTGTAATGGAACTACTGATGGACTGATAAAGTACCGTGACATCTGCTGACAAAAGAGAAATATTGAAATTCCGATGAGGTCTGTAGGGGAGGATACGCCGTCGAGATGTTGTTAAGCCAGAGATGAAGAGAGTAAGACTGGACAAATCCGGAGGTGACCTAAAATGAAGAGGAGGCTTCTTCTATTACTCAGGACCATATATTGCCCCGGCAGATCATCAGGGTGGATCCCTAATTTCGGTTGCAGCTGTGACTGCTCCAGTGAACTTTAACCCTTTTGTTCTAAGAGGTCACCCGATGGCCGGTTGGCCGGTTTGGAAAGAAATAGTGTCCCGAGATAAACGTCTATTGGCTGATCAAAGGTAGGAGGTGTGAAAAACATGAGGCTAGCATTCGCTGAGACAAAGCCTGTGAGGACTGAAACGAACAAGAGGATGTGGGAGAGACGGCTGGGTGGAGATAGATCCAAAGACGATCTAACTCCCAGAGGCTAGGTTCCTGGTGAGCACGTGCCGGGAGGAAGGCTGTTTGTTGATGCATTCCATTCGCTGCATGCCGTAAATCCTCTATATATTGCTTCCACACCACTACCTACTCCACTATACAGTTTCCTTCCCTCTCCCCCATGGCGGTTCTCTTTTCTCCTCCCATGTTCCATTATAAACGCCGTCGTACTGCTACTTCTGTCTTTGCTGGTTGCTTCGACCCCATACCTGAGCGCGATGTCCTCACGTCCCTCCTCAATGGCGTCGGTCCTAACAAGGAGCTCGAAGCAGAGGAGGAATTGTACAAGGCAAAAAAAAGGAAGGAGGCCAGGAAACGACATGATGCTTCCCTCAGGCGCAGTGCTTTAATTGACCCCACCGTCCCTCAGCCTGCGCCACCCGTCGCCTCTTCCTCCAAACCTCTACCAGCACAACAAGAACCCAAGAAGAAAAAGACTTTTTGGACTGCACGCCCAGGACGACCCAATATTCAGCTCATGCCCATAGAACGCTCTGTTTCTGTCACTCCTCCGCCTGGATACTTGCCAGTCCATCTTCCATCCAACTCCCCAATACCTAGGCGTTCGCTCTCGACCTCAACGTCACGCACGTCCTCTAAGAGACCACGGACGCCAGCTGATCATGAGGATATTGAAGAAGCCGCTCCACAATCCATGATGCCCCCACCTAAGAAGGAGCGGAAGAAGCGTTTCGCGCACAAGAAAGGATGGAAAGGCTGGATTGAGGGTGATCCCGCTCCTTCTGATAGGCTCATCAACCTTGATGCTGTCCTGGTGTTCCAGGACCGTAGAACAAGGAGTGGGAAGAGTTTTGACGCCATCAGTGTTGGCACGGATACTTGGGTATGACATGAGCTCACCTTACATACCAAGATTTAACGGTGCATAATTCCTGATATCTTGTAGGAACCATCTTAACTCGCTGCTGTTGCTATCGGCCTCGAAAATCTGAACGTCCGAGCTTACCGCCATCGCCGTCGTTGTCAGCACCGTTGCCGATTAGTAAGGGGTACAACCTGTCGTTTCTATGGCTGTATTGGACCTTCCTCTGCAGTGTTGTGCTCCCTTCACTGTTATCTTACTCGTTTCATCTGCGGTTATTTCCTGATCTTCGTCATCTTTCTTAGGCAATGTTTGTGTTTGTGTTTCTCATTTCATCTCAGTTTCTGAGTTTCTAGTGGGGGACAACAGCTGTCGCTCCATCTATTGTTTGTTATTTCTGTGGATAGCGTAGTGGTAACCAGGAGATCTCATGCCCAACCGCCTATCCGGAACAATCAGTTGTTTTTTGTTTCATAAAAATAGATTTATCCTTGTTATCACAGCAGGATTGTTTCCATGTCTCAGATGTTCCATGTCAGTATGGTGCCATTTGCTGATTGAGTTGAAAGTTTTCGAAAGCCGAAAATCCTCGGGAAAACACCATCAAACATCGATAATGCTAAATGGGTTTCATGACTTTCATTTCTTCTACTACCTCCGCTGTTTAACCGCTTCACTTTGTCTAGTCTAGTCTTTGAGTCATTTCAGTTGTTCTGACTAAAGAAAATGGCTCTCGCGCGGCTCCAGATGCCTCCTCTGCCTGTGCCGTCCTCGTGGTTTCCGGGACACATGGCCAGGTTTACGCGGATGCTGCCATCCTTGCTTACTCGCACAGATGTTGTTCTCGAGATTCGAGACTCTCGCCTCCCCTTGACAAGTATAAATCGAAGTCTGGAAGGTAGGGTACGAGTTCTTGCGTATTTCCCCGCAAAAGCGAGCAGTCTTTTCTATACATCATCATATTGTCGGCCCTTCACATTGCCTCCACCTCTCGACCCTTGCTTTCCTCTACAAAAATCGCTGAATCCTTGCCCCAGGTGCGCTGCTGAAGTGGAGGACGGAGCGCGGCTGGGACCCACAGACTCCTGGTCGGCGTATTGTAAAGACCCAAGCTTGTGAACACATAGTTGTGCTGAATAAACGTGACCTTGTTCCCGAGTGGGGTATGGAGGTTAGTGGAGCAGTCTATAATATACAGAGAACTCTTAAATAGTGACCGATAGCCTTTCCGTCAAGCGATGCTTTCAAGGTTTCCCGAGCAACATCTATTCTTCGCGTCATGGCATCGACCTCGGGATATTCGCATTTTGAGCGAGATGCTAGTCAGTATGTTGCACTTCTATCTAACCACCTTGTCGGTTCCTTGGTCCCAGATGCTGATCCGCTTCGATCCAGATATAGCCAAGCAACATCCATATGCTCTGGAGCTCAATGTCCTTGTTATTGGTTTACCCAACGTCGGCAAATCAACTCTGCTCAATGCTCTCCGCAACATGGGCATTAAAGGGCGTCAGTATCCCACACTTCTCGACTAACATTGCACAACTGACTCGATGCTCCGCCACCAATTGCATCCAGGAACACCGAAAGCTTTCCGAACCTCAGCGAACCCAGGCATGACGCAAGTGTTATCGACTCGATTGAGACTATCTATTGATCCCCTTGTGTACGCTTATGATAGTCCGGGGATTATGCTACCTTCCTGGGCCGTGGCACGGAGGGTGCCGAGAGAGGAGTCAAGTTAGCATTGATAGGTACGTAAGTTCCTACTTCTGTATTCATTTGGACCACTTGTGCCAAAGCTCATTAAGACAAACAGCGGGGATCAAAGAGGGGTTATATGACATGGAAGCTCTTGCGGCGTATTTGCTCTACAAGATGAATATGCTAAATCCCGTCTGTAAGTCTCTATTCCCAAGGTAGACTCGATTAACTTTTTTTGTATTTCAGCGCCCGCGTATCTCCATGTGCTCCCACCTGGATCGGCGCCCATTGCCGACTTGCAGGAGTTTTTACCGTTCTTGGCACGGGGTATGGGCATGATCAGGAGAGGTGGTGAACTGGATCTGTCTCGAGCGGCCGAATACTTTGTTAGATGGTGGCGCTCGGAAGGGGGTCTTATTACCGCATCAGAGACTCAAGCTCTATATCAGGATTGTGCTGCTCATCCAGTGGTCGATGAAAAGTCACTACAGACTCAATACCCACTTGGAATTCAAGGTTGGGGTTTTGATCTGGAGTGGGAAGTGCGGCCAGATGACTTCGCTTCGGGAGTTGATTTTGGAATGATGATCCAGAGAAAGATGGCGAGATGTATCAATGACCATATGATCCAAACTGCGAAGGAGCAACGGGAAGAGGGTAATGTGAGTGATACACAGAAGAAGAAAATGATGGTTCAGGAGGAGCAACTGAAGCGAAAAATGAAGCGGCTGCGGCGTTCATCGTAACTGTGATCATCATGCTCATCACTTGGCGGTGTTCTTAGGTACTCTTTCCTGGTTGTTGTGCTTGTACGTCCCAGCACCTAAGTTCTGACAAACTTTATGCTGATGCTGTCTATCTTCGTTCGTCTCTTGAGGCTGTCTACAATGACCAATCAATTGAGAAGCCTGCAATACATAGGCATGTTCCGGGAAATAATTGGTTTGTGTGCCGTGCCATAATGAATTTATATATCGGTCTTTCTCGGGACGATAAATGGGCTTCTGTCAGAAAGTTGAGGAACTTTCGATGATCCTGTCTACCTTGACATTTGAGCGGCGGTGGAAGATCATAAGGTTACGATGCGATCTTGTCCCATTTGAGTAGGAGCCTTTTCTTCTTACCTCGCGGACGTGGAGAGTGATATATTTGCTTAAAGTTCATTGGGAACTCCGACTCGTGATCGACTATAATTCTCTTTCTGCTACTAGAAGGAAAACTTAACGGCTAACCCCTGACCCTATGTTCCTTCAATTGACAGCTCGCAAGGTTGTATATAAGTATGCATCAGACCATATCTATATTCTGATCCAAGCTCATATTTCTTGGAAAACTGTTGACGGTCTTTACGTCGGGAGTACTCGTTAGGAAGTAGGTTGATTTTAGACCGCATTTAACCATTGCCGGCCGATTAGCGAAGTCATCGGCGTTGATGCTGCTGCTGTTGGCGCGTGGTCAAAAAAATTACCAGTGAAATACTAAATCGGATCGCAAGCGGAGTTAGTAATCTGGAATTCGATAGGCAAAGCCTTACCACACCGGGCAGATGGTGATATCGAGAAAATTGTAGCGGTGGCAGTCGCAGCGGCAAAAATTTCTCTCGAATTTTACTGGTGGTGACAATCTAGTTCTGGTTTCTTGGGTGTACGTCCTCGTAATGCCTGTTGATTTTGTAAGTTGCGTTATCTCAATCCTAGTACTTGTTGCAAAACGGCACCATTTTTTGGAGACGACATAGTTTCATCTTCTCTTGGCTCCGGTTGGTTTAACCGGAAAATCACCTTGTTATCGTATCTTACACCAGGCGGTTTGACTCTGAAAGTCCTTTTCGTTTGGGAAGTCTAGGGTGAAGCAACTAAGATAATGTGACGACATTTTACGGTGGCTCCTCCCCTTGGTGTAATTCACGACAGCTGCCTCCGATTTTCTATAGCAATTTCATCGCGAGTAAATTAACTGATAGGACCTACTCCTTTCAGCATGATGTTATGGCTGCATTCCCGAAGGCCTTGTCAAGACATGGTTACGCTCAGTCATCATTAAAGTCTAGCTACCTACACCACCTGCAATTTTGTTGGCACATCCCTCCTGGCCCTCCTCGTTCTGCTGTATTGTTTGAGGAATGAGAAACCTGAAGCTAGAAGTTCTGTAATTTGATTTGAAATGTTTATATCAGGTGAGGAACTCGACGCAAATGCAACACTGCGAGCCGGCCATGACCCAGACCCGTTTAAATGATTGGATGACAAAGAGTTGTATTTTTGAGTGATGAGCTAAACGAGCTGTGATGTGTTTCCCTGTTGCTCATTGAAGTACATAGGGCAGCTATGCACAGATGTGTATACAGATCTGTACAGATGAAAGGAATTCTAATAATAGTGAGGCCAGAGAAAAGATTAGATTAGATATAGTAACGATCAGTGTGGGAGTTTGATAGTCCGATCTTGTAGTTACTTGTGCAGTCGATTGCGAACGGCGTATACATACACGGGCTGGGACAACATTGATCAACCTCTGACAAATCTTGCCATCTAAGTGATAACGAACCGTCATTATGCGACGCTCAATTCTGTTTGTTCTCCACATGGTGACGCCACATCACACCAAGGCCGAAAATTATCATGATCCCTATGTATTCAATGTTCGTTCAGGTTCTATGACCGAAGATGCTATCTTGTTGCATCTTACCGACTAGAGCGCTTGACTATTCGGTCTCTTTGTAGCTATCCTATAATAACCATCGATTTCCGCCAAGACGATCGAGACCCTGGATATTCTTTTTAGACGTAGAAAGCACGCACCATCGGGATATTATTCCCGTTGACTCCGATGAAAGCATTTGGCAGCACCTCAGTGTATTGTTTGTAGACTTGTTAGCCCTTCTTTTGACAATTGAGGCTATGTATGTTGAAGAGACTCCTTGAATAAAAGTCCCTTATCTGGGTGGTTACCTTCACATATGAGTTTGGTAGACCCAAGGTGGTAACTACGTTCACTGGCCCGTACATTTACTTATCTGTCCAGATATAGTATCCTGTCAACAGGATCAACTATAGTATCGACCATAGAGTCAATCAAAAATCTAAGTATTTGAAATTGAGCACGCGGTGACCTATCATAGTTTGACGGGACTTCTGTGTCACTTGATGTCCTATGGTAAAAAATGTTTATTCACACAATCAATCACTTGAAATGGATGCGTCCTCTAAATTTTGTTCGGTTACGGCGGTTGGTTCTTATCCCATTGGTGATTTCTGTCCCTTGCTCAATGACTAAGTATGCTGGTCATAAAGATTGAACGTGAGATTTTTTTAATCTCCAAAACAATATACATCAAGCCAGCGTGTGTCATTCTAAGTCTTAATAGAGGGACATTGTCTCGCGGAACCGAATCGGCTCAGAGTTGGGCCATTAATTACCCACACATTGAAAATTCACATTCCCGGTGTTCCGCTCGACAGGGATGCATGAATAATTTTGGTTTTCAGAATTGTTTCGTTCAGACACGGACTACTGCGAGGCTCTCCTGGCAGAGGATTCCGAGATATGATTGTTCAAAATCCAACACCAGGAAACATTTTTCTCCAGAAGTGAGTGTGCAAGGATCCCTCAATATAATATGAGCATATAGCTTGTAATATCCAGATTTTCATCACCATTCCCCTATTATTCTTTCATTACATAGCCTCCATAGTTACTTCTACATACTATTTACAGAGCTTTGGGTAGTTTTATGGATCTTTGTTGTTGAATGGACATTCTGCTTATTCATGTTTATGACTGTGATCAGCATAGTATAACTCAGTGATAATACACAGCACTTGCTGAGTTATTTAAGTGTCATTTATGTTATATATTGTTATGACTTAAACTTCAAAGTGTTAAGATAAAAGAAGATCCTTGTATTAGTATTAACATAAGAGAACTTGATAGAGTTTCTAGTATAAAGTTATCTAGCTTATATACTGTTGGCTAAGGTGTAATGATAAGTTGATTTCTATTTTTACTTCTTTTCTCTATTTCTATTAGTGTGGGCCCACTTGTCAGGTATAGTTCACACCAGAAGATGAAAGCTTACAGGGTTGGCTCAGAGTTGTATGAGGTATGGAAACTTATACAAAGTGTATGATAGTACAAACTTTCCAGAACAATCTTGGTTTTAGCTTATATACTGTACTATCTGTCTGCCACAGAGTTGTAACTTTGAAGATAGAGCAGAGTCTAAAGAGAGTGAGTTCTGATAGTGGTATGCCACTAAAGAACACTGGAGATACTAGAATCAAAAATGGTAGACTTGTTTCATTTCATTTTATTTCTTTTATTTAAGTCTTTCTTATTTTCTATTTTGATTTCTCTATTACTTTTCTTATTTTTGGGACTTAGCAGAGAAGGAATAGTATGATGTTATGTATGACTGTTACAAATGTCACAGATTGATCACACATATGTCACAGATTGATCACACATATCACAGTCATAGTCACAATATAATAAGATATGTCAGAAGGATGATGTCATATACCATATAAGATAATAACTCTTATTTATCTAACTTGTAACATTTAGAGTAGGCTAAATATAGATATAAAAGTGCATATAGACCATGTACCAGAGATATAAAGTAGACTTACCTATACTAGGAACTTTACTAAGTTCTCTTATGTTAACTAATATAAGATTTCTCTTTGGTTCTAATATATAGACTTTAGTTATAATATTTATTAGAGAAAAGAATAACACTATCACAAAGGGTAGGCTTTGATCAGTTTGAACTTAGTATATAATACTACTTGATCAAAAGATTTTTTAATATGCAAAAATCTTAGCTGTTTACAAAATTTATGTTTATTGCAGTTATAGTTATCACAGTTATTAGAACATTGTAAAAGATAAACTATCTTATACTAGAAACTCTATCAAGTTTTCTTATATCATTTAATACACAAGTATACTTTCATTCTTAGCATTTGAAACTTAAAAGTTATAACACTAAGTTTCTAACAGCTATTATCTATAGGAAGTAGCCAAACATCAATATCTATCTCAAGTTCTATATCTATAAGTATATCTCATTCTTTTATTTATTTCTAATCTCAATCTCTTGTTAATTCTTTCCTCATCAGTACCACTTTGTGTTATCAAAGACCCAATATTCTATTTCTTATAGACTTTAGAAGAAATTATTTTTGCTCAATGGTAAACATTTTCCTTAGCTTCTGTTCTCTTTATATCTATCTATGTGTTAGAAATAAACTAGCTATTGAACTAGTCATGCCAAAAGCACACAATGCCAAGCTTAGCTTTGATATCTAGCTTATGTTATAT
>Ga0157363_1000924_pt1 | contig 23488 bp, 7 predicted proteins | sample AttsexASBM1_FD_111477 | JGI IMG/M metagenome (GOLD analysis project Ga0157363, IMG submission 111477) | Fungus gardens microbial communities from leaf cutter ant in Ribeirão Preto, State of São Paulo, Brazil - Atta sexdens ASBM1 | ecosystem: Host-associated > Fungi > Mycelium > Unclassified ... | reverse complement strand
TATATATATATATATATATATATATATATATATGTGTGTGTGTATATAAAATAACTATAAACGATATCTTAAGATATATTTAATTGACCTTATTCTTTTCTACATACAAATATATACATGTAACGCATTCTTAGAAGAGAAAAAGAGAGAAAACGAGATATATATGTCATTACAAATAAAGCTACTTCTCTCGAAAGGGTCAAATGGAAGAAGTTTTACGAGGGTACGTGTTTTTAAAGCGTTTGTCGTCCACTTTATATTGTACGTCTATTTCAGCGAATGTACGAAAGGTTCGGATAGTGACCTAGGAAGTGGGCAAACGATGGAGACGATTTTAGGAATAGAGTGTGACACGAAACACTATAGCAGACATGAGCATCAACTGGTACACCGTCTGCATTTTATGTTCGGCAGTGAAACGAACTGTAGCGGTCACGCCGGTCGAACAATTTCGATCTCGTATGATGCGATTGTCCTCCCTCACTGCGAGATAGACAAAGTTTTTGTGTCGCCATTTGATATGTCATTTTGATCAATCCTCTGCCTCCAATTTCATACTAAAATTACGAATATGTAATCCTCTATAAAAGTTATTTACATATTAGTTATTTATATACGCACAATACTTATTTTTTTATAACTATAATGAGCAATTCAAAGAATGTGTAGTTTACCAAACTTACATATTTTAAGAGTTATATTAAATTACAATACAATTCTGTTAAAGTATATTTTTAATCGCGAACTGTAATTTAAAATCTTCTATTTCTAATAACTGCAAAAGTTATTTTTAATTATCCAAAATTAGTAATGTAAAAAAAATAATTTTCATACATTTGTTATTTTTCTTAAGTTTTTTTATTTTACAAGAAAATGAGAATCGTTATGTAAGAAAAAAATTTTCTTTTTCTTTTTTTTAGAACATCACTCACGAAGTGAAAGTATAGTAGTAAAATCAAAATTACTCGTAACTACATCCAAAACGATCTAACAAAAAGTTGCATTGCCTCGTATTTTCGGTTAGTTGTATAAAAAACGAACGAGAAAATACGTCTCTTGGCAGATTACATTTTTACGAAGATCTAGCTGCTCTTCTGATAAAATGGCAACATCATTTTCAAGTCAATTAGATACATTTCATCGTTATTGCTAGTACGTTTTATTGATCGAAGAATCTGTTCAAGAGTTCAAAGATGCATCAAGCATCAAGATGATGTTTAAATGGTCACTTTTAATATAAATCGTTCTGCATTTTACAGAAGCCCTTTCTCAAATTGATTTACACGTTATAAAGTAACTACGTGAAATTGTTGAAACCTTTATATCAGATCTTTTTTTAAATTCTTTAATATTGTAATCATACCTTATTTCGATTGTAAAAACAAATATCATAAAATTATTGAAATTATATTAATCTAAAATTATTTATAGCAGTAAAATATACATTTGTGTTAATAATAACAATAATATTTGTGCATGTATATTTTGCAATTATAAATAATCGATTGCATAAGCAAATATTATCAAATTATTGAAATTATATTAATCTAGAATTATTTATAATATCAAAATATATATATATATATATTGTATATATATATATATATATATGTACGTATTTATAATAACAAGATGTTTGTGCATGTGTATTTTGTAATTATAAATAATTTTAGATCAATATGATTTAATGCAATTAATGCATACGATGATTTGCATGATCTTTTATTGTACACACGATAGATCATTTGTGTATTGGTTTAATTTTTCACTTTTGTCCATTTCTACCAATGCAATTTAATTTTAATTACGGTTCAACTAACTTTTCATCTTTTTCTAATTTTAAAAGAAGATTTAAGAAAAAGATGAAGAGTAAGTTGAATCGAGATTAAAATTAATCTACATTGGTAAAAATGAGCATTAATTTCACATGGTTAACTCTTAACCAAGATAACTTATTTTTCATCTCTTTCTAATTATAGCATTAGAAAGAGTATTAAAAAGAATAAGTTAAACCTCGGTTAAGAGTTAATTATGAATTGTGAAATCGGGCTTTACAAGTATACAAAATTAAGTGCCTGATTCTTACATATATTTTAACAACTTTAGAAATTAATAACTTTAGAATTTAACAACTTTAAAAATTATTTGTAAAGTTGCATATTTAAAAAATTATGTATAAATATATAACTAATTACTCGATGTTCCTATCATTTCAAAGAAAAGATAACCTCTATTAACCTTATAATTCCCACCATCGTAAATCGAGTTGGCACATAATTAATCAATAATTTAGTGCTATTTTGTTGCTAGTTTGTTGAAAAAAAAAGCGCAGGATATAAATGGCTCAATTATGTGTACTACTTAATATACATATTTCAAATGTATATTATCATGTATATTATCATGTATTAGAAAAATGTATATTAAAAAAATTAAGATTATAAGCGAATGAAAATGCGCATCTTACAGTTAATAAAATCAATTTAATATAAAATTTGATTAAACATTGTCCCTCATCTGATAAAAATCTAACTAAGCGCCAAGAAAACGCTATGTCATACACATCTACACAAAACACATGGCGGGAAAAAGATGTCCTGTTTCGCACATGGTAAATGCAAGGTTTATGACGTGACCCGTTTCTGAGTAGCAGCAACGATTTAATCCTATGTAGTGCTCCGTAATGACATTAGTCGGATTACGCCGCGCTTGCACGTCCGTAAGCATAGACGGTAAACGGTAACGTACATCATAACTGTTATGGGAAAGGGTACTAGGCGAGTGAGATTAACTAAAGTTACGTCGTTTCGTTGCTGTAAGGGTTATACATGCACTCGTTAGTATACAACTAACAGTTTACTATTACTTACACCGAGAAATGTTTAAGAAAGAATTTATAAGTTTCACAATATATTTACTTCTACACCATACTCTATTATTCATAAGCGTTTCTGATTACAAACACAATATATATATGTATGTATAATTATTTTTTTATATGAATTATTAGATTATATGTAAAAATATACAACAATTCATACATTATATCTTTTTTATATTCATACATTTTTAATCATTATCATTTATTGAAATCGTCATTATTTATCATATCTGTGAATTGCATTTTTTTCAAAAACATGTCTCTTTTATAAATAAAACTAAAGAATTTTATAACTTTATAAATTTATAAATTTTATTAAAGTGTTTTAAAACAAAATCTGTAATAAATCTAATGTATATTGTATATATATATATATATATATATATATATATATATATATATACTTACTTTTTTAGATTATTGATAAAGATTAAATTTTTCTGTTCTTCTTTTGCTGTCATTTATTTATTATTTTATGTATCTATTATCTGTATCTGCTGTGTCTTTTCAAATATTTGCTACAATTTATACTTCTCAAAATCTATAAATATATATATATATTTACAAATAAAGATTAATCTAAGCATTATCAAACATTGCGAAAATATCTTATACAAAATTCAAAAATAAAATAAATTTTTCATCCTCGAGTATGTAAATATTTCCTAGTTTTTATTTTATATAAGTTGTGTCACGGCATGTGGGAAATATGTACATCCCTTTTCCTTTGTGACCGCGAAAACAGTGAACTGTATAATAAAAGTATTGTCAAAGAAGCAGTAAATTCTGAAATATAAATTCTGAATATTTTGAACAAAGTAAAACTGACGAAAATTCAACCCCTGGCAAAGATTAACTGAAGCTGATTCTATCCCATATACTAAGTAGCACGAACCTGATACGGAAGATCTAAAAATAATCTCCCTTTGTCCTCGAGCAGGTAAATATGCTCAGCCACTCAAGTTGTTGAAGATACCACATGTGATTTTTGCATAATAAAAATGCCACCTTACTGCAACGTAAGTAGCAAAAGAGCTATTTAAATATTTAGAATTTAAAACAATGATATCACCTTATCAGTCCGATGTTGCATGTTAATCATGCATGTAATCAATGCTTTGAAAAATATAAGATCTATTTTTTAAATTCTATCAATTCCCTTTAATTATAATTAATTAAATTAAAAGTTTTTAATTTAAAGTTTTAAAATTTAAAAAATAAATTTAAATTTTTTAAATACTTTAACCATATAAAGATTAAATATATTATTTAACCTTTATCAATAACTTAAAAATAAAATAAGTATGTATATATAGGTATATATTTTTTAGATTTATTACAGATTTTTTTTTAAAACACTTTAATAAAATTTATAAAGTTATAAAATTAATAAATTTATAACGTTATAAAATTCTTTAGTTTTTATTTTTTTTTTAATTTAATCTCGTTTAAAAAATCTGTCCGTTTTTACAAATAGCACTTCATGACTAAAAATCCGTATTATCGTAAAATTTTGTTATACAAACTTTGTATCTGTAAAATTTTGCATTAGAAAAAAATTAAAATCTTAAAATCCAAACATCAATAAAATTGGGAAACTAATTGAAGTGATGCTGTTGTTGGCAATCGTATCAACGTGCTTTATCAGTGTCAACAGGCAATGGACACCGCGCAATGTCCCGTGCCAAAAAGCGTCGCGTTCGCTTAGAGACGATTCAGTTAATTAACAATCTAGAATACCAGTAATGACGCATTGGTAATCTTAGTCACGTTCTATAGTAATTTTCCGACATGTGCCTACGGAAGACATTCTGGCAAAGCCAATGTTGTCTCGTTATTACATTGATCACCATGCATTGGCTTTAATTATATGAGCAGATCATTAGTCAACACGAAGGAATATTTATCGCTAACTTTACTTTACAATCGTCCTTTGTTTTTCAAAGTTCTGAAGAGAACGTATCTCATGATAAGAAAATTCTAAAGGCTCACATGTCACATACAGATATGCTTTGTATTGATATTAAACTGCTTAAAGATAGAAACTATTCTGATTGTGTTCTATATTTAATATTAATAATTTTAATTCTTTGTAATATAATTACAATTTAATAGTTTCCTTAAAATTCTCAAAATTTTAAAAAAAGTATCATTAAATTTGTTGAAATTTTGTTGTATATAAGTACACTTTATGTATGTATTTGTATATATATGTTACTAAAATATTCATTTTATATTTACAATATTCTACATATGTATGTAGAATAATGTATGTAGAAATCAAACTAAAACTAGACATAATGTATTTGAAAAAAAAAAACAGAGAAATTTAATATTAAATTTATACTTGAATAATTATCATTTACTTTGTCAATTTCTTGCTAAAGCTACGTAGCAAACAGCAACTGCTCATGTAACAGAAGATATCTATTTATACGAGCTCATGGTTTATGCTGAGAAGTGCTGGATAGGTACATTATCCTACACTATACCGCGTAAGCATGACGTCGTCATAGCTGTCTCGAATAACGTATCTAAAAGGGCAAATACGCGAGCGAGCCAATTAGAGGAATTAGCTTTGAATTGTCGGACGAAAGAGGCGTATAATTTAGGCAGGTTCGCGCATCATTCAATGATGTACTCCGAGACGACGGGAGACGAAGCAGTCGCCGGTTGAAAGGAACATGAGAAGGAAGGGGGTCGGAGGGGATAGGATGTTGCTGCCAGTATATCGTGCCACGGTGCAGTATGTTGCGCGTCTAGGGTAACACGTCGTGAATGTGACATACGGGGCTTTCAAGCCACCTAAGGCAACGAGCTCGCTTGCATGCTAATAAGCTTGCGGATAGCTGAATACCGGCTTTAGTTTGGGCATAATGGCAAGTCCATCTCGGGGGTGTGTGTCACACACCCTCGTTCCCACCTTACCCTTTATGACTCACCAAACCCATCCTTTCCACGAACCACTGATATATCTAGTCGCAAAACATTTCGATGTTCCTTGCAATCTGAAATGCCGACCGTCTCTGTGCATTTTAAAACTGCTTTTCTAATGTGGTTGCCGATTAACATTTTTTGCATACCATCAATAAATTCCAACGGTGTGTTTCCACTGCTATCTGACTGAAAAGATATCGCCGATGATATCGCCTTAGTGTGACGTTTAAGCAACAGGTGTACGCCGAAATAAGATTCAGAGAAAATTGTGCCTTATTGATCATCGAGATCACGCATTATGCGCATCATTAATATTGTCTTTTTTCTTTGCTTTAATAAAATTGAGATCAATTTTTTTAATTTTTGAACACTATTAAGAAGATTTTAATATGTATACCACATATAAATTACCACGAAAAATTAAATCTCAATTTAATGACAAATTCTTTAAGAATAAAAAACTATAAAACATTTTAAAATAAAATTGCGGATTAAACTTCGGAAGTTCAAATCAATCTAAGCTCCATTTTTCATTTATAAGTATTAAAATGTTTTAAAGTAAACTTTAAAGTAGACAACATCTTTAAAATAGGAACGAATAAAACTAATTTAATTTTGATAATAATTTTCGCATTATTTACATATAGGAACAAGAGCTAGATAATGATTTTTTTTATATACATATAAAAAAGGATATACAAAAAAAGTAGTATGGCATTTATATATTCTTAAAAAATTTCCCAAAAAATTGATTTCAAATATGTTATGTATACGAAAATTTCGGTTATGCAATCGCATCTACACATGCAATATACATGTAACGTTACTAGCCTGGACTTATTCGCAGAACGAATCGTTTTGGTTTCTCTCGATACCAGAAAAGCCGAAACCATCCGAAACGATGATTGGTTCTGTCAGTGCAACTCGTAGTTATTTCTCGCAAACGGATTTCTTTCCGTATTTTTCAAACTGGAGCAGTGCATATGAAAGGCACTATCAACGTGGAATTACTCGGCATAACGAACTGAGAAATGAAGAGACCAAGAAAGTAAATAGAATTTTTTTTAAATCATTCTCTTTGCTATACACAAACACGCGCACATACACATAGAAAGAATGTGGGCAGAGAGAAATAGAAGAAAAATTGATAAATTAATACATAATACTGAAATATAGAATTAAAAATCTCTGAAATATTACATGTTACTTCATTAATTTAATTAACAATATTCTTTCTATTCAATATGAAAATAATTTGCTATTTAATTCTAAGATTTTTACAAAGCGTTCATCAAAATAATAATTAATAAATTCAAACGCACATACTGAAATATCTTACAGAAAGAACATGCATATTTCAAAAATTTGATATCGCTTTTTCTATAATTTAAAAAATTTAATTCTAACATAAATTATAAATTTTTATTTTTTGGGAGGATTTTATTAAATATCTTATAATAATCTTGTATTAACTTTTTTAAATTTTTAAATTTTAAAAAATTTTTTAATTTTAATAAAATCTAATTAAATTTAAAAAAAAAGTAACATTTTAATAATTTTCATAAATTAATTTATTTAAAAATATCTTCTTATTACAATGCTTGAATATATTTTATACTTTAAGTTTTTGTATAATCTAATCAGTAAAGAATATATTTCAGTACTGACAGTACTTCATTTCTGTTTAAAAAGAATAAAACAGAATAAAAAAAAACTATATTAGTTATACACACAACACTATGTCTTATTTTACGAAGATATAGTCTTTTTGTTGTGTAATGAAAAATACTTCGCCTTCTCTCCGTATATCAGTGGTATTAAGAATGGATGCCGTTATTCGAAGAAAGCTTCCTAAAAGACGAGCTAGATCCATGATCAGTCCGGTCAGGGTCAACAGCAGCAGTTATTTGTCGCCGGGATATATCTCACGATTTTTTACCTTTTCTCTCGCCAATCGTTGTGCCGTCTTTCAACGCTTTAGCCGTAAGAATTGTCGTCTGCCGTAAATTTCGCTAAATCCCATGACCTTTTATTTATCGATACTTACGAGATCTCGGTTAACAATATTTTTCGTTTTGCTAATACGATTCTCGCAGCTTCCTAAATATCAAAGAACACCTCTTATAAATTCAGCCGAAGAGAAGATCCTTAATAACTCAACGTTTAAGTACATTCCATAGAATGGAACCATAAATCTTTCGAATATCTAAATGCGAAGAATTCACATAGACGATATAGGTATATCTTTTTCGATGAACATAAACAACGCTAACCAAACCGAAACAAAAAAGACAAATTCTGAAAGAATTACTTTGCATCAAGACCATGGCATGGATCTCTTGTAAAGATGTAATATGAATAAATAATAGAAAACTATATATTTAAGATATGACTGCTCCTCCTCCCCTTTAACGTTGCAAATGCTTTGTCGACCAATCAGAAAAAAGAATTTTACGAATTAATCAATCCAAGAATCTTCAAAACATTTGCGTAAAATGGATCATATCTTTAATTATTACATACTAAATTAATGTAAAAATTTTCCTAAATTAACAGTACAAGTTAAAAGATTTTCGTTTGCATTATTTCGTAATAGCCAGAGCAACGATATTTACGATACTCAATACTACATGTAATCGTTTTACAAACGAGAACCAATCGCAAGTGAATCGTGTACTCGGACCAGAGCATTAGCATCATTAATCGTGACCACGTGGCCAGATATTTAGCTACATAATTAAACATAATGTTTCCAATACGTGCGCGCACGTATGGCCCGAGTAGATACAGGTTAACATTGAATTCTTTATAGGCAAACGGCGTCGTTAAGGGAATCGAACGACCCAAATCGGCCGATTCGTTTCCGTAATGAGTTTGCGGCGAGGTCCTCGCGTCCGTTATCGGGACACGTGTCGCCAGCACGCCACGCGGGCCACCTATATCGTCGACATTTTACCCGCTAAATTTGGTATTCAGCAATTGGAGGATAAAGTCCAGCCGTGGGATGCTGTCTATTGCTACCAATCGAAAATACTTCTCGAATAACGCAGGGATTCGTGGAATCAGTAATATGCCAAAATTGAATTTGAAACCGTATCTAATCCACAATTCGTCTGAGAGAATTAATATAGAACATTTAATACATATAGGGTGAGTCTAAAAACTGACTTAGATTGTAGCTTTCCAAATTAAGAAAAAAAAGTGAAGCAAAGAAAAATCTTTCACTATTTAATTTACCATTTTGTAATCATATTTTTTTAAACAAATCATTGATATAAAAATGTAATTAATTTTTAAAATGTAATAATTTTTTCGAATAGAATCATATTCTTTTTAGCATAAATCATAGTTATTTTCCGTATTGTAGTAGGTACAAAAAATTTTTTTGTATATAAAAATTTTTTTATTTAATAATAATAAATATGTATATTTAAATTTAATATTATTTCAAATTGAAATAATATTTTAATATTATTTCAAAAAATAATATTAAAGAACGATGACTTATTGCAATCTAATGATCAACTTAATAATATTATGACAAACATAAAAGAGTGTATTAGAAAATATTTAGAATGTCACGGTGATATATTCGAATTGATAATAAATAATTTTATAATTTTATAATAAATCAAAACATTAATTTGAATTTGAAATTGATATTTTTTAGGCTGTCTATCTTGCATACAAATATAAATCTTCCTCTCTTATCTTGTTTTGCACGATCGTCAGCTAATGCACTTTAGTGCATTTAGTCGATATTCTATATTTAAGAAACTATAAGATGTGAGCAACAAGAAGATTACTTTCGAGCCATATGAAAGTAGGATAGAAGTGGAAAATTATCCGCCACAGACTTGAAAATTTGGAGAGCGTATAATAGACAGAGCTCCATGGGAGAACCAAGTTTTACGGTCTACTTTATGGCAATTACGAGCTTAACATTACATGCAACGAACTAAGACGGAACGTCGGACGTCGCAAGTATTCACGTTCAACGAGCTTACAACGCGAAGTGCGCTAAATATCCCTCGTACTATGAGGCGCATTATCGCTGTCGACGTTTATTAAGGAAGAAACGCGACGGCGATGTGGCGTGCCGTAATTCCAGACAGGGCTAAGGGCGAGTAAACGATGAGTCGGTAAGGCGAGGGTAAAGTGAAAGGTGCGGAGAAAATAAGAAGACGAAAAGGATTGCCAACGATGAAAAAACTTCTAATTTGATTACATTACTTAGATACAATCGACTGAAAAAAACAATTAATTAATGAATTATCCACTCATAAAGCATGTAATTAAGACAAAATTGTTGTCTTTTATTAATTTATTAATTTTAGAACGCCTCTATCCGCGATATTAGCGCATGCGTGTTTTCATATAGATTAATTAACTTTTAACTCTGATGACCAATAAAAAAGCGGTTATAAAATTTTTAAACATTTCCTTAAAAAATTATAAATAGGGAAGTATTGAAATAAAAAGTAAGAAATTTTTAAAGAAAAACATTTATCAAATATTGTCTTAAAATCGACAGGAGCTCATTAATTGTTTTCCTGTACATTGCGTATCTTCTAACTTCGACATCGATGTTCCATCAAGGCTTTTGCTCTTAAATATCAGACTTTTGTTTTTCACGCTGTACATAATCTCAAGCTGTTACACGAGAATTACCTAGCACAAATGCGCTAGAAATGCAACGCCCTCGAAATTTTCCAGCTGCATCTACGGGTCACCCATCTTGAGTTTCCTTTCGGCTGTCCTCGTTTGGCTCAGTCATTATCAGTATGGCATAAACTTTCTCCTTCCACAATATCTCCTTATAAATTTACAAACAGGTCACGAATGTCAACTCCAATAATAAGGGACACGCCGAATATACTGTAATTGACACATCGGATATATATCCCCGTGCAAATTAAACGCGGCCGCGTGCAAGGAAACTTAGTCAGAGACATTAATTCTCTTGTTAAGACACGCCGTGGAACATTGTGGAGATGAAACGAGAAGGTGGAGCACGGCTGAAGAGAGACCATTTCGGCTCGTATCCGTCGATAAAAACTTGAGAGTCGGAAGAACGGAAAAGGAAGAAAAGAGGAAATTACAGGAGGCGGAAGCGATCGGCGGTAGAGAAGTGGCGGCTCAGAAGTACGAAAAGACTGCCTTGAGATCAACGCGTGCAAAAGGAAGAATCGAACATTGCTGTAACAGGAAGTAAGACGTGAAGGGAAAAATAAACGGTAGAAATGAGAAAATCAACGGAAGAACTCGTTGATTACCGTAAAGAGATTTGACCACAACGTTGACCATCTAAAATGAGATTGGATTGATATCTCATTGGAAACTAAAAAAGTAGATAAAAATAAAAGAATGAAAGTAGAGATAAAAAGACTCAGTGATAGATAAAACACAGTGACAACATAATGAAAACTTGTGAAAACTTGTAAGTGATACAAAACAATTATACATATTTCATAAAACTTATCTTTTTAAAGTACTGTTTTGTATGTTAATAATATTAATAATGTCAACAATAAATATGTTTTATTATAATAAAAAAAATATAATGCAAGAATATAATTAATCGAAATAATTAATTAAATTTATATGCGCTAGAGCCGGTTATCTATTTAAAAAATTTTTCATGATAGTAATGCCTTTCATGTCAATAATGCTTTATCTTTTATTTGAAATTATTTTAAAAAATTATGTTTATAATAAAAGGAAAAAATATATATATTAGCTTTTATTTCTGATTTGATAAAGAGCAATTTTTCAATAATTTCAATTTTGATCTCAAGAAAGAAATTATTATTATTATATTCCGTAATATAAAAACAATATAATAAGCTAAATTGTTGTAAGTTTACTCTTACAGTAAATATACTTATCAAACAGTGAAACAAAAACAAAGAATAAGAAATAAAGATTGCAGCAAAAAGATTGACAAACGTGAGTAGCATTCGACTTATAACGCATTACTTTGTATTTTATCGTCTACAACACTGTAAGTATATAGTATCGGTGGGGAAAATAGGTGTAAAGTGCTTTTAACGTAATCACTTGCTCGTCGACCGAAGCTCCTAGCCAGCAACTTTCGAAAGTGAGATGCTATAGCGCGTGTCTGATGCGTACCTGGACCCTTACTACTTACGCCATGTCTGACCGTTTTGGTGGTTTCCACTTTCTCCTTTCGTTACTTCGCGCGCGCATTTCTCTCTCTCTCTCTCTCTCTCACACTCTTTTTTGCCCTTTCCACTGAGTATCGAGCACGTTCGCTGGAGCAGCGACAAGCTTAGAGGAAACCATGCTTAAACCCATTAGTGGTATTGCCTCGTTTTAAAGCCGCATATAAGAAGACTCGACTTACATTGTTGCATTAGAATGGCTGAACCACTGATTAAATAAACATGATTAAAAATGTTAATCGAATTTCATACTGCAAACTATTTTCATCTATGTCGTGTATAATTCTTTACTGTTTCTCGTCAATTTTATTTGACGTTATTTTGTGTAAAATAAAATTTTAACTATCTATTATTTTACAATAGTTTAGAGATATTGTATATATAAAAACAGTATACATATAACTTTTTGTTTATAGTGGGACAATATTTCATTTAGTAGAATGATATTTGTTTTACAAAAAGAAAGTCAATTTGTCAATATTAAGAAATATTGTTCAAGATCAAAACCAAATTTGTGATTCTAACTGTTGTTATTAAAATTCTTTACAGTATTTAAGATGTTTATTAGCATCATTATTATTAAACTGACTATTAATTTAATATGTGATATTACAATCCCGTTTCAATTTAAGGGAAAACGTCAAGCTAATGAATTGAAAATTATTATAATTATCTGTTTGCGTGTAATTGTATTATTAAAAATAAAAAATAAAAAAAATGTCTAATATAAAAGTTTTATAATAAAATTACTTCTATTTATATCTATTGTATATCAATATTATTTAAAAAAACATTACATTGCATTATATGTACCTATCTCATATCACAACATACATATTGCAATATATTTAAAAGATTCAAATTATTATCTATTACACTTCGTATACATTTATTATTTTTATTCCTTAATAAAACTTTGCAAACAAATTCTATAAGTTGCTCCATCATTTTATGTCTTATTTATAAGCACTATTTGTAAATTTTTCGTGAACTGTACATCCCACCCATGAATAGCAATATATCTCACTCCTATGAAATGTACGACAAAACTCTAAATGTTTTAAAAAGAGTCTTTTCTTTTTTTTTATATAAAAAATAAATATTCCGTATTTTTAATTCCTTTTATAGTAGCAAACAGTAAAAAATTTCTAGTAATACAGTATATTTATCATCAATATAGTAAACAATAAATATATGTATCGCTATCGAAAACTTAATTTATCAAATATTGTTTACTATTGTTTACTATATTGAAAATATACTGATATATTACCCTATTATATAGAGAACCTATACTGCCGTGCGCATATGCTACACTCTTGTAGAACGAATAATCAATATTGTAATCTGTAATACATTCGATTTGTTGTTATATACATTCGTTTCAGTAACGGATTTAATTGATAGTATTTACTTTTATTAATATTCTCTATTTATCCGTAAATATTTTTTTTAATACTTTCGTAAGTAATCACGCTTACGATATTGCGCAAGTAAACTATGGAAGAGATATTTCACACACTGAACAAATATGAGAGTATTTGCCAATTTAGAACATAGAAGATCATAACATGTTGGCCACTGCAATCCAATTTACTCATACGATATGAAATTTACACTGTTTGCGAAGAAAAAGAAAATAAATCTATAATTTTTTAAACTTGAAGAAATCAACATCATACAAAACAAACAACTAATGAGCGCAATAAATGAAATAAACTAAATACCTTAATACAAATATATTAAGAATCGAACAAATATATGAAGAAATAAAACGTTTTTTGTAGATAATAATTTATGAAATGAAGAAAAAAAGAAAAAAATTGCAATATATACTTATTTTTATTAACAATAAAGAGTTCAATATATACATATACAGAATTCTGTTATAAGTTTTACATTGTAAGATTTATTTTTTACTTTCCTTCTCTTTTATTATTTTTTTTCTTTTTCTTCCAAATGTGATTATCGGCTTTGTCATGTATGTACGTCTTGAAACGTTGAACATTACCACTGCACGTAAACTCATTTTCTGCGATCGAGGAAATCTCTCTCGTGCGCATGAAAGGGCAACGGGGCTAGTCACGTGAGGGAGAGGATCCTCAGGAGGCTCGACCTAGCTCTCCGAAATCCCGATGCAATGCCATGTGTCGCCGAGGGTGGGAGGACAGCGATGAATTTTTGACTTCTCCATAGAAATCTTGGATCCGCGTCACGCCAGGTCAACAGAAATCCTTTTGCCCGCCCTCTCGAACGATCGTTTATACTACCTCACCGATTTTAGGCGGTGAACGGAGGTTGTCGGGGGACGGAGGGGAAAGAGATGAAACGAGCGGCAAAAGAGACGCGCGTTAGAGCGGGAGATCTCGGGGGGTGGCGGTGATGGTTACCGGCAACGAGAACGAGGGAACGGCATGGGGAGAGCACGGGGGAGCGGAGGTTAGCGGCAAATTGAATCTCGCGCAAGACGTGACCGCCCCCGGGAACACCGGCGCGTCTGTACGGTGAAAATCACGACACGACTGCGGGCCACAATACGTATTACTCACGCTTCGTGAAAGTCGTGGCATTAGGCAACGACGTATTTCTCGAGTGCCGCCATCGTCGCCGCGCAGACGACAAGATTTCCGACGTCAAGAGCTCCAACTACTTCGGGTTTTCATCTTCTCGCACGATGCGACGGTCGCGGATGCTCGCACACTAAAGACAAGGCTGATTTCACGATGCTGGAAACAATCCTTGTTCGTAAGAACATTGAAGGGACTGCAACTGCCTTAAAGCGACTGTCAATTAATCGCATTACTTATTTTCTGCAAGCACTCGTTTTAAATAATAATAAATACTATTGAATTACAGAATTTGTTAAAAGAACTGTTACATATTTTATTCTTTGATTATGCAAGCTACAGTGGTGATTTTAATATAGCGATATAACCATTCTTTAAAAGAAGTTAAAACATTTTTCAATGAATTCTTGTAAAAACATTTTTAATTTTGATTTTATATAATTACTCATTAAATAAAGCTTAATTTCATGAGCTATCTATGAAAACCATAATTTGTCAAAAATCTAATGATAAATATGTTAGACAGATTAATAGAGCTATTATTTTATGTAATTTACAGTAAATAGAGAAAATGATAACATCGAAGTGATAGCACACTTTTGTTTTCTCTGAAAGAAAATCATGCGGCATTTGCTTCAGAAATTGAAGCTTTTGGTGTTTATGATAAAAGAGTGATGAAATGATTTTGCATTATACATACAGTATATAAATATAGTATATAAAATCGTTACTATATGTGAGTTATATATGCTAGATGAAGAAAGTGGCGTGAGAACAATGACGTACATCTCGACGTGTTATAGATGTCAACAACGTCACCGTCGTCATATCCACTACGACATCTGCAACGTTGCGTGACGTGAACGAGATTAGCAAGACGTGTCGCCAAGTACTCAAATTTTCATCCTTGTGGAGGCTTTAGGATTAATAAAAAGCTTTAGAATTAATAAAAGATATCAAATAAAGCGATAAGAAAATTGCAAGAAATTCTGAATCATATAAATAATTATTTTGTTGTAAATTGATAATATCGATGTAGTAAAAACATGTATCTTTGCTATATATAACAATAATAGAATATTTGTAATAATATTAATAACATTAAAACAACATATAGTAGTAAAAATAATAACTAAAAATAATTTCAGATATACGAATTATATTATAAATATATTATAATATTCACGTTCAAAAATATATATATATATGTATTATTAATATATTAAATTTTCATTAATTGATACCAATTTCTGATACGGGAATACCAAATATCCGTTTCGAACAGAAATATAATCAGTTAACAAAATTTTCGAGTATTCCTTATGAATTATCAATTTAATAAAATATCAGATGTTCTGTTATATTTAGTAAAATCTATATATTATTTTCTTTATGAACTATAATCATAAAAAAATAATGTAGAACTATAGGTAACCGCATTTTATGATAATAATTTTTTATTAAAATCTATTTCGAACAGAAATATAAGCAATTAATAAAATTTATGTTTATATCTCATAAATCGATTTAATAAAATATCATTTACTTTTTATAAATCACTTATTTAATGAAATATTAGATGTTTTTTGTTATACCATGTTTAATAAAATCTACATAAGTAATCTTTAGTCTTTACAACTAAGATTACAATATAATAATGCAATAACTATTGTATCATAATTAAACTTAATCAAAACCAAATTTTGTTTTAATTTTGCCGTCATACAGGAGACAGATAAAATAATAGAAACATTTAAAAAGTACATTATTTCTCTTATAATATGAATAAAAGATTGGTCTACTATTTCCTTTTAATACAGATTTTATTCTTCTTGAAATACAATCATATAATGCTTGAATAGTCACCAATATAATATCGTACTATTCTTTTAATAGAACATTTTTCAATTTCTTGTATAAGTGATGTTATATAAGTGCTGAAGAAGGAAATTTGTTCTCATTCTATTTTCCAAAATTGCTCACTGTTCTTCAAAATTTTATTTTTCCTTGCGCAATTGTCTGAATTAAATATCATCAAATCATAGTATATACTGCTTTGAAAGGCAGAATGAGAAGAGAGCAAATTTTCTTTTCCAAATTTTTTTCTCTTAAACATTAGAAAATATTCTGCTAGAAAAATGATAAAATATATTGCATTAATGATTATTTGATCATTGTATGATTAAATATTATCAAATATAATATTGGATTGTCCGGAAAGTTCGTGCCGGTGTTGAAGGAAAATTGAAACGCAGAAGATTTAAATTTTAATATACATTTATTAAACTATATAGGTTAGTCGGCACGAACTTTCCGGACAACCCAATAATATAACCATCCGGTTAATAAGAATTAATATTTAGAAAATCAAAAAATTAGTTTTAATTTTATTAATCAAATATTTAATTAAAATTATTTTACTTAACATGTGTTAACTATTAACAAATTCTTTCTTCTGTATATTCTTAGAATAGCATTATACAATGCTTAATTACTATTTCACTCAATATTTTGTAATTATTACCAAACTCTTTCTTTTAGTGATAGAAAGTCTGCATTAAAGATAAAGGCCAATATTTTATTAATAAAATAATTACTAAAATAATTATTCCATTTATATTATAAGACTTCAAAAAAATCAAACAATTATTCAGACTGCTTAAAACAACTTATATGAAAAAATGTTTATTGGCTTTGTAATATGAAATATTCATATAAAATTAATCGAGTAAAACTTATTATCGTTTGACGTAAATATTCATTATTGACATATTAATTAAGTTGGGTTAAAGTAATTGAAAAAAAAACATTCTGAGATTTTCATCCAAATAAATATATTCAATATTTTATTTACTTGTCACTTTGAAATCCTTCTTTTCAGGAATATTTATGTAACATGTAAATATCTGTCATTTTTCAATTTTTCATTGACATATACATATACGTTTCATCATATGTATAGATTATTGACTATCAATAATTTTATATTAAATTTCTAATGGAAGCAATAAAAAAATAGAGTCTTGTTCATGTACGCAGCGTACAAGGATTACATTTTGATACGTACTTTCTCGTATATGAACGTCGAATAAATTACATGCCTTCCGGTGACGTCCATCCGAATGAGACAGGACGTACTTGCAACGTGGACGATTTTTCCTCCAATTTTATTAAGCGCGTACCTACGCAATCGGAGCAACTCGTGCGGGTGCACTGCGGGATTTGCACGTAAAACGTCGGGTACCCCGCGGGCTCTACTACGCCCGGATGAATGGAAAATTAAAAACGCCAATCAGGTGGCGGAATCCAGCCTGGAGCAATGCCGTCAGTAGTGTCACTCGAAAGGCACGAAAATAAATTTTTCCTCGTTGCCTATACTCGCGCGATGCACAAATAATAAAACTTATATAAATTTGTATTAAGTAACTTATATTAATATGTTGCAAATAAAACAAAGTATGTGGTAAATGTTCATAATTATTAAAAAAAACAGAGTTAAATTGGAAAACAAAAAATGATTTAAATTGTCCCGTTACATCTAACGGGAAAAACGCCACGAACTTTTTCCCACACTTAATATTATAACAGCAAATATAAAAAATTTTTATCCTTTTGAGTAAAATTAATAATTGATAATTATTACAATTGCAATACTCGATCAAAATTCAATAGAAATATGAAGTCCGTGATATTATTCAATTTAATATTGTATAATGAATTTGTACCATACTTTAATGACGTTAGAAAGATAATCATTAAATCTTATAATAAAAAAAATATTAAATTATACAACTGATACTAGATAAAAGATGATAAAAGACGATAGATAAAAATGAGTAACAACATTATCAACACCTTTATTATGGCAACCTAAATCAATTCATTTATGCAAACATCGATCAATAAGTCTATCGCGTAAACTTCATGCATTGATAATGAACATCTTCAACCAATGTGAATTGATGTAACTTGCTGGAATATCTGAAGCGAGTGTATCACCCCAAACAGATCCCTGTTGTTCGTTATCACGTCCGCCCTTCCGACCCGCCTACTTATCAAGACTTGCCTAAATGCAGGAACCACCCTAACAATTAAAACGTGCAAGCAACGCGTCACGCGATCTCCTTGCAACACCTCTGTTTAAATTAATTACAAAACAAGCCTACGGAGTTCTATGTGTTGTGCGCATTCGTGGACATCGTGTTGCATTCGCGATCGCATTCTGAATATAATCTGAATTACTATGCAAGACATGATTTACATGGGTAACAAATCATTAAACGATTTCTCATTATTCCTATGCGAATTAGCCTTCGTCACGTATGTTTCCTATTAACAAACAAGGAATTATCGTTTAACATTTTATTGCTTTTACTATTAACTGTAATTATTGTGATATATATATATAAATTATTTAATAACACAACTACATTAAGAATATTATTATTATTAATCATGTTATTATTAATCATTATTATTATCATGTTTCAATGGATTCCACATATCACATTCGAATGTTAGTTACATAAAAATATAAAAAATGTATATAAAAAAAAAGAGAATATATGGAGGGGAGGGGGCGGGGTCAGAGAGTTTAATAATCAATAACAACTCATTGTGACATATCAAAGTGCTTACCAAATGGATTGACACGGCGTGTCAACGTCAATGCATAACGTATGCACATCGATCGCATAAGATCAATATGGTCTCCGTTCTAGTTTCGTCGAGATTAAATCGTACCAATCGCGTTTTTCCAGGAATATTAATACTGTGACCTCTTTCCGCCAGTTTTTTGTCAGCTCAGGAATTACTTTACCATAAAAGAATTGAGGAATTGTACAATTTCAATCCAATTTCTTACAGATATTGATGAAATATAGAGAGTCTGACCTGATAAAAAAATGATTAGAAATCGGATGTAATAAAAATAAAAATCGCAATTTTTCGATCTGCAAATAGATTGTGTTTTATCATGTAACATGTTAGTCCTACACTGAGAAAAAAATATAGTTAATTTTATTAAATATTTAGTTCAATATTGCCAACTAAATATTTACTTATAGTAAGTAAATACTTGTTCAATAAAAAAAATGATTGTTAAATCAAATTAACATTTTTTGTATCAAATAAATATATCTTTATATTTAATAAATATTTGGCAGTATTCAATATTTATTAAAATTGACTATACTTTTTTTCAGTGTACTACTGAAATAAAATTAAAAAAATGATATATAAAAAATATATAAATTCATTGCGTGTGTCTTTAGATATTAAATTAAAAAATTTTAAAGAAATTTGACATGTATATTATATAAAAATTCTGCGTTTTATTACAGATCTAGTTTTTGTGGAAAAGTGCAAGATGTCACTTCGACCAATTGAAAAACAAAATGTTTATTTATATTTGATCCATTTTCGATTTTCAAATCTTGGTAGTAAAGCAATCGCAGGGCGACATACAGCAAGTGCTTTTCTAGAATGGCGAACAATACAAAATGCTCGATTTGATTTTACCGGGGATTTACATGAAAGGATCGCGCCGAAAAGAGAATATGGTAGTACGCTTGGTTGCTTGAAACTCGCTAATCTTGTTACAGCGACGCGCAGCGATGCATCGAAATACCATTTCTGAAGATTGCAATTCAATACTACACTCTCGTCGTAGCGGTATCCGTGCAGTTATCGTTATTGTGACTCACGATATCGCTGAACCTTGGCGTTATCCAAGGCGCGCGCGCGTTCTGAACTTCCCGTAATCATCTAAAACTCCAGCATCGTATAAAGAAACGGGATCGTTAATCTACTTCTTTATCGTATACTCCGCAAATAGGCTGGCCATGTGAATTAAAGCGTTCAGAGCCGCCATGATATGTAGTTATCGTAAAGTCATATTTGTTGTTATAATTATCGAATAAATTTATTAATATACTGCTTAAGTAATAAAAAAAAATTATAAACTAATACAAATATATATAATAATTGATTGCAATTATCTAATTTTAATAATTTATGGAAGAAAGGAATAATTATTTAATAATTAATAAACCATAATTAATAAAATACCAGTAATAAATAAATTTCAGTAATGGAAAGATAAAGACATTAAAATACAAATAAAATATTAAACTGGTCTAAATTTATTTTTGTAATTAACACTTGTATTCACATTATTAATTTTCCTATTATTAATTATCAGCTTTAGTTTATTATTTATTAGTATTATTTATTAGGGATAGATTTTATAGAAGTTGCGATTTAATCTTTGTATAATAGTTGCAAATATGTACATACGACGAAGTAAGTGAACGTAACATGTTCTACAACATATCTTTTATGAAGATGTAAAAATTCAAAGGAAAATTGCATGGTCACATTATTATCAACTATATAAAATGATATAAAATTAATATCAGACCTGACCTTTTTAAGTGTTGTACCTGACTTTTTAAAGCACACACAAAACGAGAAACTTGTTAAATTTTTGTTTATATTACTCATTTTATATTTATTTCTTACTTTGTTACTAAACGTTGTTTAATATTAATTAGTAATATATTATAAAATATGAGATACAATTTAGGCGACCGGCATTTAATAACTCTTCCCTAAATAATCGTTTATATAATTCGCGTTCTTATCATTTCAATAAATTAAAATTACTTCTTACAAATAATATAATTTATTAAAATTAGAGATAACATTATAATAATTTTTTCAATATTTTGTAACAATTTTTTATAATATGCGACACAAAAAATTTCTATATAGAATTAGTTTTAGTTAAAGAAATTTTGAAATATTATAGACAGATAAATTTGACTGATTACAATTTGACTCTACAGGTACAAGCATTACCTTGTCCTTAGACTACTACTCCAAGATTACCCTTAGATATGGACAAATTGATCACGCTGTGCAAACGAGAACGTATTCGCACTCGAGCGGCATTAATTACGCATGCACGCAAGTTGAGCGCGTAGCTACATAGCGAATCACCTGGCGTTACCGATACCCTCAAGCGCTAATCACCGGAATAATCTCGTATTTATATCCGGATTAGGCATACATTATTGTATTTTGCACAACTGATCGAGCTGTATTTATTTATCATTTATCTAAGCTAAAAAATAGTTTTCCATGAAATTAATAAAATTTTCAAATTATATAACCAATAAATAACCAAATATTTTCACTTTAGATAAATATTAAATAAATATTATATAATTCGTATTTATTTTATTAACTATAATATTTAATTGTAATACTTTTTATATATTAGATATTAATACAAGATGTTTAATGTAATTTTAAATAATGTAGATACTAAATAAATTAAATAATGTTAAATGCAAATATGTAACTTTGATATTTACCTATGATCAAATTAAATCTTTCGAAATATTAACTGTGTAACAAATTCACCAAAAGAATAATTAGAGTTTCTCACAAGCTAATGTATTTTTTTCTATGCTGTTATCACGTTATACAAAAAAAAGTATTGAAAACAGCTTGATTGCGGACCAAAAACAAACTAACTTTTTGTAAAATGTATCCTATTCTGTATGTATGGTAAATGGAATAATATTTAAACTAAAACCAATTATATGTTTAAGACTGCAAAAAACGATCGCTGGCTGTCAAGAATACAATGTGATTATATATATTGACTCTTATTCTCCGTAGACTTTCATCCGTAAGACGGAGCAGACGGCACGAACATCATTCATAAGTTATGAGATTCAGTCGATTAAATTGTCTCCCGCAATTAGAAAAAGGAGTTTCCGGTACGATACAAAATTCCACGATGTAACGCTGCGGCACGGAAGCCCCTACATGTCTCGACGGTTCACCGAGTATAGTGAACCGACCAAAATCGATTCGTATCCACTGAATTAATTACGTGCCCATTTTCTATCTTCGTATTGAAACCCCCTCTTCCATACCTCCCTACTACACCATTTCCACGTTGATCGATCCACAAATCGAGTGCGCGGAAATAAGGAGAATTGACATCCTTCTTGGTCTGAAAGATTACGTAGAAACCAAATGGACGGCACATGTCGCGCGTTAGATAACTGTGGGCGATCAATATCAAATTTGACAGATTTTCATAGATTATTAAAATACATATTCAATTATCTATTCAAACAATTAGGAATAGTTCCTAAAAGACATTGTCTCGACATTGATCCTATTCTCTAAATTTTCGTTATCAAGTGAAAGAAGTGTAATTACAAATTAATTAAAAAACATTTACATAGAAAGATTAGAAAATCTAAAAATTATCAATCAAAAGATATAAAAAAGAATAATAAAATAAAACAAGTATTTTTATTGTTTATATGAAAACTTTTGAAAACTTTCTACGTGATATATTGTAACATACAATCGAGTAAAAATAATCTGTGTATAATATTGTATATAATAATGAAAAAAATATACAGAGATATTTTAAAAACAGATATTTTAAAAACATCATGCATCATTTTTCTTACTAATTTTTTTCAATTAATCTCTCGTTATATGTATATATCATAATATGTAAATTAATAATAATAATGTTATTACGATACAGACACATTCAAGTACTTCGGCAAATATATTTATGTTAGCTGTTGTACATAATATTATATAGTATATACATAATAGGTTACTAGCTAACGTATTTCCAAGTATAATATTTGATGGTCGACGTAATAACATTATTATTATTAATGTACATGTATTATTATCCATGGAAGGAGAAAATAATTACTTAATATAGAATCGCACATTATACCTGCACCATTGTCAAAATGGATATATCATAGCGAGAGTAGTTGAAAATAATTGAGACACTGGCGCGAACAAAGATTTGGAGCACGCCTTGGAGCGCGTCCAAGAGAAGCAAGCGTCTCGTTTGTCTTCGCGAT
>Ga0157363_1000923_pt1:15000-23497 | contig 23497 bp, 17 predicted proteins | sample AttsexASBM1_FD_111477 | JGI IMG/M metagenome (GOLD analysis project Ga0157363, IMG submission 111477) | Fungus gardens microbial communities from leaf cutter ant in Ribeirão Preto, State of São Paulo, Brazil - Atta sexdens ASBM1 | ecosystem: Host-associated > Fungi > Mycelium >... | reverse complement strand
TTCACAGAACAATCTGAAAAGCGGCGTTTATCCGGCTTCTTTGACAAGTCTATGGGTTACTGTAATTTTAGTAACGGCGATACACTTTGCTGGTTACAAGGTCCCGTATGACCTCGTTGGGAAAGTTTCACCATATATTTCTGGGTAAGTCTATGTAATTCCGTATTTCGATTATAAATTATTTCTATTCATTACACATAGATTAGCAATAATTGATAATCATTGTTTTTCATAATAGTTCTTCAGTACTCGCACACTTGGCAGGCTCCTTCGTAGTCGGACTATTCCTATGGTTGGCGGTCATATATGCGATTCGATACACGCTGAAGCTATTACTATTGTACAAAGGATGGATGTATGAGGCGAGAGGCAAAGGTCGCAAGCCGTCGAAGTTGACTCAAGTCTGGCTGTTGCTAGTGAAATTATTTTCAGGTTGGCATAAACCCATGCTGTACAGCTTCCAAGGATCATTGCCACGATTGCCACTTCCGACAGTATCTGAGACTATGGAACGGGTTAGCTCAATAATTATATATTTTTTGATCTCTGTGTTGAAATGACTACATACAATACTTCTTGTATAAATTGAATTCAGAATTATTGCTGGTCTAATGATATTTTAATTTAGTTTCTAATTTAGTCTATAAGTTCTAGGCATTTCTCTTTAACATTGTAGTGAAAAAATCAAAGTATTGTACATTTAAATAGTATCTGAAAAGCGTACGGCCGTTGCTCGATGATGAGAATTACGCTCGCATGGAAAACCTGGCCAAGGAGTTCCAGAATGGCATCGGAGTCAAGCTGCAGCGTTACCTGTTCCTAAAGTCTTGGTGGGCCACCAACTATGTGTCTGATTGGTGGGAAGAATATGTTTATTTACGCGGAAGATCACCTCTAATGGTCAATTCAAATTTCTACGGGATGGATGCCATTCTCACCCACTTCACGAATTTGCAAGCCGCCCGAGCCGGAGCTGTAATATATTCCTGCTTACAATATAGACGTCTCATCGAACATCAAGACTTAGAACCTGTTAGTTTTTTTTTGTTAATTATTTCTAATTATTATAAAATGAAGAGATTTTCGTTTTAACATTTAAGAAATGCATACGGTTTTATGTTAATATCTTTATTTTCATTCATTTTTTTTTTTTAGAGAAATTTATATAAAGTACAAAATAAGAGTTGCAAATGGATATTTTGTATTACGCAAGTTATAATCGTGTAGATAAACTTATATTTAAAAAATTGTGTACATTTTCAGATTTTAGTTCAAGGATTAGTACCATTGTGTTCTTGGCAATATGAAAGAGTATTCAATACTACACGAATTCCAGGAACTGAAGTTGACAAAATTGTGCATTATCAGGATTCTAAACATATTGTAGTATATCATAAGGGCAGATATTTCAAAGTTTTAATTTATTACCGAAATAGGATTCTTCAACCCTGTGAAATAGAACTGTAAGTTATTGTTTTATTGGTATATATTTTTATATTTATACACGTATATTATAATATCGCCTTACAGTCAGATTCAACAAATTTTGGATGACAATTCAACACCGTCGGAAGGAGAGGAGAAATTAGCTGCTTTAACAGCTGGCGAAAGAACTGCTTGGGCGCAGGCCAGAAAAGATTTTTTCGCGAAAGGTGTAAATAAGGCTTCTTTGGATATTATTGAAAAGGCGGCATTTGTAGTTACATTAGACGATGTACCTTATGAATATGATACAGTACGTTAATTAATAAAATAAAAAAATATTTTGTAACAATATAAATATTAATCATATTTGTAAATTATATTTATATTAATAATGTAATTCTTATTCATTTCGTGCATTAGAAACATCCAGAAAAATTAGATCGTTACGGTAGAAACCTATTACACGGAAAAGGATATGATCGATGGTTTGATAAATCTTTTACACTATGCATTGGAAATAATGGCAGAGTAAGTAATATATATTTTATTATTGTATTCTTCATATTTGCACTATAATTGATTATCATTAAACAAATTAATAAGAATTAAAGTTCAAGTTGAAATAAATCAATTACATAAAATTGCCTTGAGAACCAGACACAAGATATTGATGTGTATAATATTTATTACTTTATTCGATTAATTGACAATGATTGGACAAACATTTCGATCCTTGAAATCCTTTGCAATGCAATGTAATACAATCTAATGAATTGATAACCCATTGTATTATTATATATTACATCAATATACTCTAATAATGTAATTGATTATCATTAGTTCAATGTTTTATAAAAATAATTCTCTTTACACAGATTGGCTTCAACGCAGAACATTCTTGGTGAGTATATACTTTATAAAAAAATATTTATTTTAAAAAATTGTGCACCTATTTTCAATAGAGACAAATATAAGGTGTGAATTTGTTATGCACAATATATTATGAACACAATTAAATCTATATTTTTATTAAAATAAGACATTACATACAAAATTTATGCGTATATATTGAAACAATGCATATAATAATAAGTAATGAGCAGGGCAGATGCTGCAGTCATGTCACACTTGTGGGAGTACATATTATGTTCGGAGTTCCTGAATCGACAGTAAGAATTACAATTCATAGCCTGTAGAATATTATATACTTATTTTGCATATATACATCTCTTCTTCTGCTTCTGTAAGATTACTGTTGTACATTACTATTTATCTCTTGTGTGTTAAGAACGTCTATGGAAATAATTTGGATTGCAACATATATATCTATATGTTTTTTTTTAATTTAAGATACTTCTTTTAACAAATTTTTAGTGTCTTAAAACGCTCCTTACAATAATCATCTTTAAAATTCTGTGGGGTTCATACTATGCTTATGTTTCAGTTTCTTAAATATTACATTCCTGGAAGTTACTGTTGAAGTTTCTACTGGATATTTCTATTACGGATGATGAATGCTTTTTATATTTCCCTTTCGCGTCTTGTCTTTAATGTTTCTTTCTCATATGCTTATTAGGGCTGATGCACCAGTGCTCGGAACTCTATGGGAATTTATTATAACCGCTGATGTTAAAATCGGGTAATCGGGTTATTTATTGTTGTGTATTGTTACACAGTGTATATAGTAGAGAAAATTACTAACCATTCATTTATATCATTCCTAATAATTATTCTTTTATTGTAATTATTATATAATGATTAACTTTTCTATGCTTACAAGCGTTTCTATATGTAATTTTTGCCTTATAATGCTTTTTAATGTGTCAAAATATCATCTGCTTGATCGTTATTGCATTATAAATGTATTTTAATTAAGATTAAGAATGTTTATTTTCATTGAAAAGTTATAGCTTAATTAAAAAATAAATGAATGAAAGTTATTGCATTTTAGTTACATATAATAAAATGTATTTATAGATTTGCATGATATTATAAAAAGATTATCTGGAAAGTAAGAGCCATTTGAATCAATTTATCTTTTATCCACTATAAGTTATTTAAAATGAAATTTAATATGATAATCGTGAAAATTAAATCCTTACTTTTCAAATAATATAATGATAATATGGTTTTCTTCATGAATTTGATTTCTTTCAATAAAATAAAATATAGCTTAGAATTTTCTATCATTTAAGAAATATATATTATTTTCAGATATAAAGATGGACACAATATAGGCAATCCGGAATTTATACCTCCAGTTCCAACTCGATTGCAATGGGATTTAAATGCCAGATGTATTGAAGCAATTGAACAATCTTATCAGGTAATAACAAGTAATCTCGTGTTCTAAATGTACTACATTTAACAAATATCGATTATATAACAAATTTTTAATTTAAAAGGTGGCGCACAATATATTAAATGATGTTGAATTACGTGTTTATGTGCACGATGCTTATGGTAAAGGTTTGATGAAAGCTCATTCCATATCACCAGACGCCTATATACAAATGGCGTTACAATTGGCTTACTATCGTGATGCTGGCAAGTTTAATTTAACTTATGAGGCTTCCATGACAAGGTTATTCCGAGAAGGTAGAACAGAAACAGTCAGACCGTGCACTATTGAATCTTCTAAATGGGTAAAAGCAATGGAGGATAAAACAACAACGGTAAAAACGAATTAATAAATGAAAAGCATATAAATTTGTTTCTCCGTGTATTTCTAATCGATCTTTCTTCCAATATAGGTAACAGAAAAAGTCAAGTTGCTAATGGATGCAGCAACACAACATCAAAGAAGTTATCAAGATGCTATGTGTGGTAAAGGAATAGATAGGCACTTGTTCTGTTTATATGTAATATCGAAGTACTTAGAAGTAGATTCGCCATTTTTGCAGGTAATTATTTTATGAGTCGCTATTATGAATATGATACGTATATAATTGATTAAATATGATCTCATTAAACATGATGAATGATTCTATTGTAGGAAGTTCTAAGCGAGCCATGGAGATTGTCGACATCGCAAACTCCACACGGCCAAACTACAAGACTAGATTTGAAAACATATCCTAAATGTATTTCAGCTGGTGGTGGATTTGGTCCTGTGGCCGATGATGGCTATGGAGTTTCTTATATAATTGCGGGAGAAGATCTTATATTTTTCCATGTTTCCAGTAAACGATCTTCGTCAAGAACGGTAAAATAATATTTTTAATTTTATTATTATAATTGTCTTTCTACACTTATTATTTTTTAAATATTTTCATTGTCTCAATTATATATTTCATAGATCTATATATAGTTGTTGATCCGTATACAGTTTATTAAAGTGTAATTTAATGTAATGATACTTCTAACAAAATTATTTCAATATTTATAGGATGCCGCCAAATTTGCAAAGCAAATCGAAAAAGCACTTGCTGATATGAAAGATTTGCTAGAACAAAAAAAGAAAATACATCAGAATGGATCTGCGTAACTTATATAGAATTACCTGTAGCGCTGTCGAGCAAAATAATTATAAACTACGCAATGAAGCGGAGACAATTTTTCTTGGCTTATGGAAGAATTTAATAATATAAATAATTTAGTGCTTAAAATATAATTTTCTTAAGACAGAGTTTTTTCATAGATAATTATTTTAATAGATAAAGGTTATAGGAAAAAATAACGGGCTCAAAATTCAAAACTACATTATAAACATTGCACACATAGAAGTGAATTTTTATAGCATCATTTCACATTTGTTATATATCATTATATATCATTATATAATTATAATATAAATATAATTTTTATTATTAAATAATCATTTATGACAATTATAACAATTTATGCGTAATTTACTAATAATACTGCACAGCAGAAATGTATGCAAAAGTACAAGTACCAAATTTCTATTGCTTGCTGTACATAATTGCAAATTTAAGAGACATTTGACATTAATATGTAAGAAAAACATAAAAATTGATTAGCAAATTTCATTATTGATTATTGATTAAAAATGTTGAAAATTTTCAAACATAGGTGATAAAATATGTTATTAAAGTTAAATATTTAACATATTGATAACTAAATTTTGAAAAATTTACCAATTAAGTACTACACACTATCACATCATTGTATAACATTACAAATGTGAAAGCAGTTTAATTTCATCATGCATATGTATATCCTATCATAATTACTAATTCTATCATTGTAACATCGAGGAGTGATTTGTATGCAATGCAAAAAATTTACGTATATAAGAAATTATTTTTTTTCTTCATAAATATGAATGATAGACAAGTATTGTCCTGTTATCTTAATATGGAGAGACATCTCGATCTGTATTAGAATCTTATCAATTTAATATCTGATGAGATAGAGATGTGCAACTACAAACATATGATTTCTTTTTTAAGCAAACATCTATGCGATGCCATATATAACATGTGCAACTTATCAATGCAAAATGTTTTAACTGTAAGTAATTACTAACTGTAAGCAATTTTATACTTAGAAGAGAAGAATATACGATTACATTCTCCTACGGCAGATATTTGTTACAGATATATTTAAAGATATTGGTGTTTTAAATCTTGTTATTATTCAGTAGTGTTATAATTAACATTATTGAAATATTTAAGCGCAAGAAAGATATGAAATACAATATGATAGGAATATTTAACATTTTTGTACACTTAATTTCATCTTTATACATTTAATAAAAGTTCTGATAATGATTATAAAGATTAGGTATGAAATATTACAATAGATTTCGTCTTTTAGTTTTGTAAAGTATGACATTCATTATATGTAGAACTTTTATGGAAATTATAATTAGAAATTTGCACAAGACAGCTTGAAAGATCTAAAGTAGCTTACTAATCGAGAACAAAATATGTAAAATTTGAATAGTGGCAGGAAAAAAAATTGCAGAGTATTCGAAATATTTTTATACAATATTGATAATCGATCAGTAATTCATTTTATACCGTTTATTGGTATATTTATATGGAATTCTTTTTTATTACATACAAAATATGTAATATTTAATTATAACATGAATGTACTGTCATAGAATAAATAAAAACAACTACAATCGTTTACTTTATATAGTAACAATATTTAAACATCTTTTGCACATCTCTTCCCCTCTCTCTTAACAACAAATGAGAAATTGTTAAAGATATACCAGAAACATATATAAATACATATATAAATACGCGAAAAACAATACTATGATTACGATTTTTTAACAGTGTCTTTACGTGGTTGAACTTTTACTTTTTCTTGCTTCAGAGATCGGTGCTTGTTTGATATCACTGCATTTCGTAATGTTGAATGGAGGAATCTCTTGTTAACGGTTTCTTTAGGTTTCACCCATCCACTGGGACCCATTATTTCGGCCCTTCGTGCACCAAGTCTGGCTTCTTCCAGTAAAGCTTCTGCTGCTAGTCTAAATAGATATTTATATTTCGTAATAGCTATTGCACAACAAAAGATAAAATCGTATTTTTGTGATTTCTTTCTTCCACGATATTTTTGTGTTTATAAATTTCTATTTATTATATTGTTTATTATTTATATACAATGTAGATGTCGGCAATATAACTTTTTTACAGTTAAATGACCTCACTTATTAGCTTCTCAAGAGTCTGACTCTTTAGAAAAATTAAAATATAATAGTGTTCATGCAAACTTCAAAACATTCATCACTATCCAAATAAAATTTATATTTTTATAACTTAATTTATTTAAAAGTATATATATATATTTATTCATAACGTGTCCAATTTTCTCAATTAAAAGCAAGAATAAAAACTAGTTGTTGTTCGTATTCCAAACGGGAATTTTTCCTATACATATCATATTGTAAATCATCATATAAATGCAACAATGTAACAATTTGATGAAATCGTACAATTACCTATTCAATGTTTCATCATCCATGTTCGTTTTGTCGCAAATTGTTATTTTCAAATTCTCTGAAAGAAACAAGTGAAATTATTGCATAAATATTACAAAATACTCGCGATTGCACGTACGTTGATTATGTTACAACAAATATGACAATGCCTGCCCTATCGAAAAAAAAATCATGTCACACACAGTTGTGCATGATGAAATCATGTGATTAAAATATGTAAATCATGTAATGATTTATTGATGAATTGTTTCAAATCAGTACATGATTTTTTAAAATTATGTAATTTGAAAAATCGCATATGATGATATGTTCTTTTTTCTTCTATTTCTGTTATTCAATTCTTTAAAATTTGACAACTATAAAATCACATGAGGGATAAAATTATTTCTAATATCATGTGATTTTTCAAATTACGTCATTTTAAAAAATCGCGTACTGATTTGGAACAATTTGTTATGCGATTTATATATTTTAATTACATGATTTCATCATGTAACTTGTGACATATTTTTTTTCAGTAGGATGGCGATTTACAGTTTTTCTAATCAAACATCACGTAGCATCGAGTCATTTCAATTTCCCAAAAATTGTCAATTTTGTCATAGAGGATCGCATAAAATTGGTGATATTTACAATAAAGTTCACAACAACTGATGATGAGATGTGCTCATTTTTCACAGATGATTGCCCATTTCTACCAACATAGATTAACTTTAATCTCTGTTCAACTTACTCTTTGTTTTTTTCTAATCTTTAGAAAAAGAAACTAGAATTGAGATTAAAGTTAATCTACATTGGTGGAAATGGGCATGAGTTACGAAAATGTTTGAACTATGGCCGTATTCGTTTCTTTTATAATTTAAAAATGTCAGAATTGTATTAAACTAATTAGAGAAACTGTATTAACATTTAAAGATCTTACTTAAGACAATCTTAAAATAAAAAATAACTGACTACGTATGAATATCGGCCTATGATACTCGGGATTATTAGCCATAGACGTATGCGATTACAAGCAATAAATTATCAATATAATATAATAAATTATTGCTTTCTCATTATGATACAAAAAAATTGCATAGAAAGTTCGAGCTTACTAAATAGTGCAACGTTAATTATCGCAATCCATTAAATTGATACTTTGAAATG
>Ga0157363_1000923_pt1:0-10000 | contig 23497 bp, 17 predicted proteins | sample AttsexASBM1_FD_111477 | JGI IMG/M metagenome (GOLD analysis project Ga0157363, IMG submission 111477) | Fungus gardens microbial communities from leaf cutter ant in Ribeirão Preto, State of São Paulo, Brazil - Atta sexdens ASBM1 | ecosystem: Host-associated > Fungi > Mycelium >... | reverse complement strand
GTATATTTGGTGGCTTCATATCAACTTATTGGCCCGAATAGCGCCGACAATTGTGTTCTACGGTGACGTTCGGTGAGTTTCCACGATATTCGAGCTGGTGGACAGTCCTGGGACGTGCCGTGCGATCCCTTGGTTCCTGGTGGCACGCGGCGCAACGGCACGGCGGCATCGTCGCACGGTATCCTCCATATTGATGACAGCGCCGACGGTGATAATTTTCTGAAATTTTTGTCGTTAATGCCCCCTGTGTCCTGAAATCGAAAGCACCCGCGTTTGTCTTAAAAGCTCCCCGACAGAATGCGCGACCTCGTGGGGCCCCCGCCGTGTGTTTTACGAGAGTCCGTGAAATACGGTGTTCCCCCAGGTACCCGCCCGCGTCACCATGGCGTTGCTCACCCGTTCCTTTCTCGCCTCGCCTCGCCTCGCTGGCGTTGTCCGTCATGGCGCGCTCGGCTTCCCTCGCACTTGCCTATGGCGTCGTACATCGGCCTCCAGCGCCGCTGGCCGCGTCCGATGGCAGCGCGTCGCCGCCGTCGCCGCGGCGCACGTTGCCCCCTTGATTATCGCACGCGTCGAGAGACGCCGAGAAGCGAGCGCCCCGCCGTCGTCGCGGGCGACGCGACAACCGGGATATTCGTCTTTGCTCAACGAGCGCCGGGCCCTCGGCGCACCACATATTTCTCTTCCCCGTCGCATTATCGATTCCTCTTGTTTAATTTGATCACGGCGATGTCCGCTGTCGAGATTGCTATCCGCTCATCGTATCCTCGGGCGACGCTCCGAAAGGAACGACAGCCCGCATCCTGACCTACAAAGATGTTTTCGGTTTCAATGACGGTCAGGTTTATTTTCCAATCTCGCTCGTGTTTCCCTTCCTCGTAATGTAGACTCGCGGCTTTTTAAACTTGCTTTCGATGACTAATGAAAAGTAGTAAAGTTAAACTAGAAAATTGTTGCTTTATTCTAAAAATCTTTTAATTAATCATTACTCGTTTTGCCTTATAAACGGGAATAAGGCGTGTGTGAAGAGAAATTTGTGAAAAAAATGTGAATTTACAATTCGTATATAGTGCATATTCAACATGGCTTTATGCTTATTTTTAGAATTGTTGATGTAAAGGTGTTATTAATATTAGAAAATATATTTACAGTAGAGTAGTAACAATTTAACACACATATTTCTAAGTTATCTGGACTTATATCAATAATGTATATATTAATGATATAATGTTTCAGACTGATGAACATAGCTACCATTGTTTGAGCTGTATGCTTCAATCATGAGTAACGTAGCTACTATAAAATTGGAAGAGGGACAAGAATCTGTCACTGAGATACAAACTTACTTGGAGACATTTAATAAAGAGATTGAGGGTGGACAAGGCGAACAATTGCAACATGTACAATGTTAGTATCTCATATAGCAGGTTTTTTTTACAAATATTTGTATTGTTCAATATTTTATCTCTTAGGTCTGTTTCAAAATATATTGCAAGTATTGAGAACCTATAGTACATATCATGAATTAAAGATTTATATATATATATAATTACTATTCTCAAAAAATTTTGATTTTAGAAGAAATGATTTAAACAAGATGGAACGATTTCAAGGTGATGTATTTTAGTCATGTTTTTGTTCTAAATGGACGAATCAAAAAGATATGACGATCACTTCTATCTTTTGTATTTGAAATAAAATTATATAATTTTTTTTTTTAAATAATATGACTGCTTTAATTATTTTGTATATAGAAGTATTAAGAATATTAAGAGAAATATTAAGTATAGAGATACAAAAACCAAAATTTATGAAATATTTAATATTTTTTGTCAACATGTGTTAAAATAAAATACAAAATATTTCGTAAACTTGGTTTTTTTGATATTTCTATTTTAATATCTTTATATACAGCAATAAGAGGAATCACTATGCAAAAAAATCATAATTTTTATTTAAAAGATGAAGATTACTTTTATTTCTTCTTGGCGCTACTAAGAAGAAAAACAATATGATTAAACTTTCTCGAAATTGTTCCACTCGGTCTAAAATATTTTTTCTAAAATAAAAAAAAATTGTGAAGGTGGTAAATTAAAATGATAATAAATACACACACACACACACACGCACGCACGCACGCACGCACGCACGCACGCACGCGCGCGCGCACGCACGCACACACACACACACACACACGCACACACGCGCGCGCGCGCGCGCGCACACACACACACACACACACACACACACACACACACACACACACACACACACACACACATGTACAGGAATATAGCTTTTGTCCAACCCTTTGTATTCCAACTATGCTTTCACCTCTCTGTCATTTTACTGAATGAAACAGAGAGAGAGAGAGAAAACAAAAAGAGTTCTGTTTAGTAATTGGCTGTTATTATTCTTTTTTACTTTCTTTGTCTTCCTCAAAACAATGGAGAGGTCAAATCGTTTAACTCATAAGCAAAGCATTGGTTTTATCTATAAAAGATAAATATAAAAGATAAGATAAAGATTTGTTTTATCTATATATTTATATATCTTCTTTATATATCTTCTTTATATATTTTTATTATAGTGCAACAAGTGGAAGGATTATCTGGTGGAGAAGAGGGTGGGACATACTTTGTCGATCAGTCTGGTCAATATTATTACCAGGCAAATAGTGACGAACCGCCTGTAATGACACAGGTACAAATACAGGAGGTAGAAGAGACCGATGTACAAAACGAAGGTGATGCAACTCAAGATGAACAATTTCAAGAGATCGAAGAGCTTGAAAATGCTGAAGGTGATGAAGAAGTGAGTAATGATAAAATTATAATTGTTGTCAACGATTGTAATTTACAAAACACAAAAAACAGCTAGAAATACATACAAATATAAATGTTAGGGACAAGTTAATGGTGAAAATAATCAAGTTGTAATTAACTCTGGCGATGCATATCAAACTGTCACGATTGTACCATCCGATACAAATCCTGGAGAAGTTAGTTACGTTTTGATAGTTCAACAACCTGAAACCGAAGAGAAAGAAAGTAAATCTACGGAAGATGATGCAACGACAGTGGCAGTAGCAGCAACAACAGCTGCACCAGCTGAAGGAGAAGAAGCAGAAGGTGAACAAGATCTCACAGTATATGATTTTGAAGACAATGAAGACAATGAGGTTCCAGTTGAATCTGAGACAGAAGATGACAAAACTAAAATTATTAAGTTCCTCCCAAAGAAATCTCAAACCGTAACTCAAGCTCATATGTGCAACTACTGCAACTATACTAGCCCAAAACGGTATTACTTTTAACTTGTATAATTATCTTTCTATATATAATGTTTTTTTATGCTGGCACGTTCAAAAATACCATTCGAGTGATTCCGTGTATCATTTTATTTTTGTTTAACATTTGGATATTTATTAACAAGGATATAAAATAATTTACAAGAACTCTCGGATATTTTCGAATGTATGATTTAATTTATTTTTGAATTTATTATCGCACACGTATCTAAAGAAACGGTATGCTAAATTAGATAAATAATAATGAACTAATTTTTTTATGTATATTTATGTATATATAGATATCTTTTGTCACGACATATGAAATCGCACTCAGAAGAAAGACCACATAAATGTAGTGTTTGTGAGCGAGGATTTAAAACGCTAGCTTCACTTCAGAATCATGTTAACACTCATACTGGGACCAAACCTCATCATTGCAAATATTGCGAGAGTGCATTTACAACTTCTGGTATGTAATTTAATCCTGATTATTTTTTTTATTTCATATTGTATATTGAATTATGTGAAGAAAAAAATGTAAAAAAATGTAAAAAAATATAAAATGTATTTGATAAATTTCAAAATTATTTTATTTTGTTTTAAATATAATTAATTAATAACATTGTTTATTATACATTAAATATAATTATTTAAAAATTAACAGTGATTTTACTAAATTTGTTTTTAAGTTAGAAATGTTCGATTTATCAAATACAAATACTTGCAATAATAGGAGCTGTATAATATATAATTTCTATTTTTATATGCTTGCAGGTGAACTTGTAAGACATGTTCGCTACAGACACACCCATGAAAAACCACATAAATGTCATGAGTGCGATTATGCATCTGTTGAATTATCAAAATTGAAGAGACATATTAGATGCCATACTGGCGAACGACCCTACCAGGTATATATTTTTATTTTTTCTTAATTTAATTTATCATAGACTATATTTATTATTATTACGGTACCCTTAATCAAGTTTAATAACGTCTATAATTATAAAACTGGCCAATCACAATTGTCATATTCTTCTGAGGAACAGCTATGATTGGCCAATTCCATAATTATTGATGTTATTAAATCCGATTAAGCATGACGTGTAAATGTAGATATATATGCGAAAAATACGTATATAAAAACTTTATAAATGCATTAGGCTGCGTTCCATTTGTTGCTTCCAATGCTTGTATTATTCTTGTTTTTTTGCATTTGATAAACAACAAGGCTGAAATGATTCTAAGAGTTTTGCAAGTTCTAAGTGGAACATAGTCTATATGTGGATATGTATATATGAAGAATAAGTTGCATGAATACAGAAAACTAAAAGTCTATCAAGTTTATTCTTCCTAGAATTGTAGTTCTTTTATAAATAATATGTATTATATATAATTTATGTATTTCCTTATAATGTTTTTAACTAGTTTTTATTTTTAAATATTATAATTTATGATATTTAATGTAAAAAATATGTTTTATTCTTAAGAAGTTTTATTCTTATTTTATTGATTCTGTAACAATGATTAATAAATATAATAAATATTTAATAATTTTTTAGTGTCCACATTGTACATATGCAAGTCCGGATACATTTAAACTAAAACGTCATCTTCGCATTCACACCGGAGAAAAACCATATGAATGTGATTTTTGTCAAGCAAGATTTACTCAATCTAACAGTTTGAAAGCGCATAAATTAATACATAATGGTAAGTTTTATTTAGAAAAATACATATATTGCTTCCAGGAAGTCTTTAAGATCAATTGAGTAAAATAATAATGGCTTTAGTATAAGGAAATTTAAAATAATGTTATTTATAATTTAAATATGATATAATTTGCATATCTTAAACATAAAGATTTATCTCGCACGGAATACTAGAGATCCAGATTTAATTCCCAGCTGAGGTAATATTTTTCGCAATAAGTTCTTTTTCTCTTTACAGATTTTAAGATTAAATTTGGAGAAATGTTTTAGATTGATTATGTTGAAAGTTCAATAGTAATTATATTCTGAGATAAATTCATTTAAAGAATACGTATATATGTATTAGTTTAACATCTAACTTCGACCGAAAGTTTGCATTTTTCATATTTAGATGACATAAAGATTAATTTTACTTTAAAAGCTGTAATAAAAATTAAAAGTATGGCATTCGAACATTATATTCAGAAATTATAACATTCGCGTTGCATTAGTATTATTTTTAAAACTTGGCAGAAAAAACTATATAAATATAATATATATTTTTTATTGTATCTTGTAAGACAATACGGATTCAATCTCCATTTGACATAGTTCCACATGCATTACACATTTGACGTAGTTCCACATGCATTACACATGCAAATAGAGAAACTTTTTAAAAAATTGACATGTATTTGGTTTTTATGTGACTGCTTTCAATGTTTAAAATACATGTAATTTCTCTGCTTTATTCTGTATTTACTGAGGATGATCCAAATTATGATATCAAAACATCTAAGTTATTGTTAATATTTTAATAAATAATTTGTTGTACACTCGGATATCCAGTCTCTTATCGGTTTCTTTTATTATACAGGGTGAGGCAAAGGTACCAGAACTCCTGAATATCTAGGAAAATATAAGTTTTATAAAAAAGTGTTTCAGATAAAAATTGATCTTTTTATTGATCTTATCAATTTGAAGTGGCGTCGCTAAGATCAAAGATAAATCGATTTTTTTTAAATGGAAACTCCCAGTTTCATTACATAATCTTATCTCAAGTTTTTCAAAATATTTTTCCATTAACTAATTTTGCTGCGTTCAGCAGAAAAAGCAGCTTTGCAACTATTGTAAAATTCTTTATACTTTATTTTGCCCTTAATTTTTTATTGAATCTAAATGTATAAACTAAACATATTAAAGAATTGTACAACAGTTACAAAACTATTTTTTCTGCTGAACGCAGTCTTTTTGAATTATAAGCTTGAAAGTTACATTTGAGAGTTATCACAGATCTGGAAAACTGGGCAAAGTCAGTGAAATTGAAATTGGTCATGGAAAACTGAGAAATGTCAGAGGAAAATGTAAAAAAGTATGGAAGTCTTTTTAAATTTGCTTAGAATTTTCTTAAACTGCTTCTATTCTAAATAATTGTTATAATTTTTTAAATAACTTTTTTAAATATCTATTTTATAGTTAAATATGTTCAAAACTCGCGCACTTTAAATGATTTTAATAAAATAATTAAAATTGATATTTTATTCGAGTGTGTTTATTCAATATTTTTATTCGATTGTTCTTTTTCATAACTGCATTCTTTTTTCCAATACTAATTTATTTTTTGTTGGTTTGAATTTGTACGCAAAATTATTCTACTAAGCTTTTTTTTAATTATTAATAATATAGTTTTAATTATTAATAATATATTTTTAATAATATAGGCTAGCTTTCCTCCAATCCTTGATTCTAAATGTACATATTTTGTATTGGAAAATTTTCCATTTTCATCTGGAAACTCTAGAGAAGTCAGGGAATTTTAAAATTCATTTTCTGTGGCAACTCTGTTACAGCCGGCATTAGCATTGTCTGTAGTGTCCAATTGATAATTAAAATCTTTTAAGTGTGGTTCAGAATCATGATATTAACATCATATGTTAAGGAGGTTGTTCCTATCATTTTCATTTTTAGTGTAAGAATAAAAGTTAATGAAAAAAGATTTTGTTATAATGTTTTGAAAAGCTCTTGAGAGATAAATTACAAAAATAAACAATAAAAAATGAAAGTTTCTATTAAAAAAAATCGATTTAACCTTAACTTAATCTTGGCGACGCTACCCAAGATTAAACTGATCAGTAAATAGATAATTTTAAACCCTACAACTTTTGTCTGAAAGACTTTTCTGTAAAATTTATATTTTTCAAGATATTCAGGGATTCTTGTCTCACCTTGTCAGGTATTTTTGTCTCATTCAATATGATATATATTATATGTTTTGTTTTATATTTGACATTAATTATTTATGAACAGATTATGTATTATTTACATAAATTTACTTTCTCATCGCCACAATATACGTATTGCAGTAGGTGATAAACCAGTATTTCAATGCGAGTTATGCCCCGCTACATGTGGCAGAAAAACAGATCTTAGAATTCATGTGCAAAAATTGCATACTTCAGATAAACCACTAAAATGCAAACGTTGCGGAAAGACATTCCCAGACAGGTACATAAGCAATTTTTTTAATTATATTGAGAAACATTACTACAATTGAAGTAATTAAATATATAAAACACAAAAATTATAATGCGCACCTTAATAAACTATATTTTTAATGTATGTATTATATTTTAGATACAGCTATAAGTTGCACAGTAAAACTCACGAAGGAGAAAAGTGTTACAAGTGCGACCTATGTCCATATGCATCTATATCGGCGCGTCATTTGGAAAGTCATATGCTTATTCATACCGATCAGAAACCATATCAGTGTGATCACTGCTTTCAATCATTTAGACAAAAACAATTACTCAAACGGCATTGCAATCTCTATCATAATCCTAACTATGTTCCTCCAGCGCCACAAGAAAAAACGCATCAATGTCCTGAATGTGAAAGAGCATTTAGGTATATATACGTAATTAATCTGAAATGTTATCTGAAAGGATTAATGACGATAAAACTAATTAATGATAAAATTAATTATTAGTACCTTTTTAACATAAAATTTTCTATTACGCAGACATAAAGGTAATCTTATTCGTCATATGGCCGTTCATGATCCAGAATCGTCTCTGCAAGAAAAACAACAAGCTTTGAAAATCGGTAGACAGAAGAAGATACAAATCATTGATGGTCAACGTGTTGAAGTAATGACAGGTAAATTTCAAAAAAGTAATCTTAAATTTTTATAGGAAGTTGTAAAGAAATCGCAACAAATTTAGAATCTGCGTGTGTTGTCATAAACGTGAATTCTTTATGTTACTTCGTAGATATAAAATCGTTCATTCTCACAGGGACACTTACGATATGATCTAAAATATGGGTCATTGACTAATATCCATGTGTTATATTGTAACAACAGGTGATTTAGCTTCTAAACTTAAAGGTTATGAAGATGAAGAAGAGGAGGAAGATGAGGATGACATGATGGCGGTTCAAGGTAGTGATGGCCAGCAATACGTTGTATTAGAAGTGATTCAATTAGCGGATACTCAAGGAACTGATCAGGATATTTGCTCTTTAAGCAAGGTATTTTAAAGGATTTATTTATCTCTTTTGAAGCAAATTATTATATAATTATTATATAATTAAATACATCAAGTATAATCTAAATAAGTAATATATAAAATAAATATAATCTAAAATTTATTATACTTATAATATCATTTATGATGATGATTAGATGGCTGTTGTCGCAAGTGAAGATGGAGAATTAGTAATGAAAGATCCTTTAACTCAAGACAGTAGCATAGTAACAGGAACGGGAGAAGAAATTGATGAAGTAGAAGAAGATATGGAGTTGCATGACCTAAAGATAGAACCTTCTACTCCATCAAAATCATCAGCACAGAATTCACAACATGATCCTAAATTGCAAAAAGAAATGGAAACCTGTTTCGGATTTGATGAGGTGAGTAGTACTTAATCTTTTTAAAATAACATTCATATTATAAGAAAAAAGAAACTAATATAAATTTATTTAAACATTGAATATTAATATGTAATAAATTATATTTTTTAGGAAGAAGAAGAAGAAGAAAGTGGTAATAATATAAACATGTTACAAACAATCTCGTAATAACAAATATAAAGAAAGAAGATGTACCTATTCAATAGTCCAATGTTTCACTTCTGTCCCAGTGTTAGTGTAATATTCTTAAAAAATAAGGAAAATTAGACAATAAGAGTCAAAGCGCACTTGACAATTTTCCTTATTTATACTGTAAATCTATTATAATTAGTTATAAAACAAAAATTATTAAAGTCAAGAAAACTATATATATATATATATATTGTGTATAATAAAACTGATGCAGTGTATTATCATCTAAAAATACTTTGCATAGCTCTAATAGGGAGCTGCAGTGTGATTTACATGCATGGTACAAGAACTTTTTTTGCCGTTACTAGGTACACATAATAATTTATGAAAATATCGTAGTTTTGGTCTATAGTAAAATATCAAGCAAATGTACAATTATGGATATTGTAAAATATGATTTACGTTATTAGCAATAAGAAAACTTAATAATGACATTAACAAAGTTAGATAAAATTATATATGTTAACTATAAGGAAATATATTAATATCTTGGCATAATATTTTTAAACAAATTTATTTATAACTTTAATGTAGAAGCCGTTATGTCTTTTATTGATGTGTAATTAACACAGTTCTGAAGAGTTAAAATTAATTCATAAAACTAAAACTAATAAGAATAATTAAAACGAAGGTTACAATGTAAATAAATGTTTATTATTTCCTATATATATATATATATATATATATATATATATATATATATATATATATATATATATAGATATCTTATATATATATATTTTATATATATTAGAGAGAGATAAAAAAAAACACAAAATAATATATAATATTCATAGAATTATGTTGTAATATTTGTTTTAAAGTTTTGTACTTTGTATAACAATATTATTATATATAACAATATTGATCAATGTTGAGTTCTTAGAATTAATCGCGCAGCGACACGTGTCA
>Ga0157363_1000922_pt1 | contig 23503 bp, 20 predicted proteins | sample AttsexASBM1_FD_111477 | JGI IMG/M metagenome (GOLD analysis project Ga0157363, IMG submission 111477) | Fungus gardens microbial communities from leaf cutter ant in Ribeirão Preto, State of São Paulo, Brazil - Atta sexdens ASBM1 | ecosystem: Host-associated > Fungi > Mycelium > Unclassified ... | reverse complement strand
GACCAGGTCCACACTGGAGCCCAGCCCTGCAAAAATCCCTGCAAATTCAACGCCGATATACCCGCTGCCAATAACGGCAACACGCTCCGGCCGGTCTTCAAGATGGAAGGCATCGTCAGAGACAATCGCGTGCTCGACCCCCTCAATATCAAGCCTGTGAGGGGTGGAGCCGGTGGCAATTACAATGTTTTTGGCACGAACCGTCTGTGTCTGAACTTCGGGCGCGAGATCAGAGGGACCAATCTCGATAGTGTCAGAATCCACGAGCCGCGCATCGCCAGTAAAGAGCGTGACGCCTGCCTTCTGGAGCATCGAAACATAGATGCCATTCAGGCGCTCAATTTCGCGGTCCTTGGCATCGATCAGCTTGGCCCAATCATGAAAACCGCGTGTCACGTCCCAACCATAGGAGCGGGCATCGTCGATTTCGCGGCCATAATCAGCCGCGTAGACCATGAGCTTTTTCGGCACGCAGCCAAGATTAACGCAGGTTCCACCCCAATGCCGACGCTCGGCAATCGCCACGCGTGCGCCGTTTTGGGCAGCAATACGCGCGCAGCGCACCCCGCCTGAACCGGCGCCTATGACAAAAAGGTCGAATTCCTGCATCTCTTTATCTCCGTGCCGTCTGGCTCAGCGGGCGACGAACGCCTTCTCGACAACATATGAACCCTGAGTGTTCATGTTACCTTCCGTGAAGCCACGGCGCTCAAGTAGCGCTTCCGTGTCCGCCAGCATCTCGGGCGAACCACAGATCATGACGCGGTCATGCTCCGGGTCCAGTTCGTCGATGTTCAGGTCACGGTAGATCTTGCCATTTTCAAGCAGCGTGGTGATCCGGTCCGTCACGGCAAATTCTTCACGCGTCACGGCAGGGTAATAACGCAGCTTCGCAGCCACATCCTCACCCAGGAATTCATGCTGCGGCAGCTCATGGCGGATGTGGTTGGCATAAGCCAGTTCACCCGAAACACGAACAGTATGACTCAGAATGACGTTCTCATAACGATCATAAGCCTCAGGATCCTTGATCAGGCTCATGAATGGTGCAAGGCCCGTACCTGTCGATAGGAAATAAAGGTTACGGCCTGGCTTGAGATTGTCGAGCAGCAATGTCCCAACCGGCTTACGACCGATCAGAACAGTGTCCCCCACCTTCACATGGCGCAGACGCGACGTCAGCGGACCACTCTCGACGGCAATAGAGAGGAACTCAAGATGATCCTCATAATTCGCGGATGCGATCGAATAGGCGCGAAGCAACGGCTTACCGTCTACTTCAATCCCGATCATCGTGAATTGGCCGTTCTCAAAACGCAGCGCAGGATCACGCGTTGTCGTGAAACTGAAAAGGCGGTCTGTCCAGTGATGAACGGACAGAACCTCAGCCGCATAAAGATGACTGTATTCTTTGCTCGGAGAGCCCAGACGATACTGATTGGGATGTCCGTCAAACGGAACAAGCCCGCTCAGCGGTGCATCAAGGGTCGGGGTCGGGGCAGCGGGAAGCGCGGTGGACATGTCTGTTTCTGTCTCCGGAACGGAACGGATACAGGTCTCGGACCTGAATTGGTCGGGTCTTTTAGCTTATTCCTGTGCTCCGGGGAAACCCATGTGCGTTGAAGCCTGAGCCGGAATGAAGCACAAGACTCTCATGACCGAACATTCCGCCCCAGCAGATGCCCTTTCTCCCGCTGAACGCGCGTTAATCCACGCGGAAGAGGAGTTCGGCACCCCGCTCGACATCCCCCCTCGAGAACGCCCGACAATGCTCCGTCAGGTCGCCCGTCGCCTTGAAGGCCCGGACGCCACGCTGTCGCGCGAAAACCTGCTCGAGGCGCTATGTGCAGTGCGCCGCAAAAACTGGGCGGCCCAGCTCATGAACGTGGCCCGCCGCGCAGGCGAAGTGTGGATCAGCAAGCTCGACACTCAGGAAGCTGCGGCCCGCATCCACGATCCCAAGGCCGACATGCCTGCCCTGCGTCACGCGCTGGACGAAGTCCTCCTGCAACGCTGGCAGGAGATGGGTGACTCTCCACGCAGCGTGCTTGAAGACGTTCGGGCAGATCTCGCTGATACAGGGCTGATGCTCTCTGGAGGTCAGCTTGAGAAACTCTCACGCGGGATCGCCGCCGCTTTCGGCAGCGAAGACCTCGGCTTCGAAGACGAGCTGCGCCTTGCTGAGGAACGCCGAGCCCGCGAACAGGCCGACATTCAGGCTCGCGCCGAACGTAAACGCACCCGCGAACTTGAGCGTTTGCGCGAATGGGAATCGCGACTGATCGGCTTTGAAGCCGTTCCGGACGTTCTCGGTTGCACGCGACGTGAAGCACTGAGATGGATCGCAGAAAATCGCCTGCCCATCGCGCGCCGCGAAACCCGACACGACGGAATTGAGCTTTTCTTCTTCGACCCTGCCGAACTGCAGAAAATCCGCCCCCAACTTTCCACATGGCGTGGATCGTCCAAGGGAGATCGGCCCGAGAAGCTGGACCGCGGGACGATTGCGGGCAACGCTGCCATCGCACGCGTCGCCGCACTTGACCGCTTTGCAGCACATTTCCGGACCGCGCGATCCCTGAAGCGCCGCATCACGCTCGTGACAGGCCCAACCAATTCCGGGAAATCTCACACCGCACTCAACGCTCTTGCAGCAGCAGAAAGCGGGCTGGCACTCGCGCCGTTACGGCTGCTCGCGCATGAATTCCGCGAAGCAATGCTCTCGCGCGGTGTGCCCGCTTCTCTCTCAACCGGCGAAGAGCGGATCATCATGCCAGGTGCCCGCCATCTGGCCGCTACCGTCGAGATGTGTCCGTTCAACAACCCGGTCGATGTCGCCATTATCGACGAAGCCCAGATGCTTGCAGACCCAGACCGCGGTGCTGCATGGACAGCAGCCATCATGGGCGTTCCCGCACGGCACATCTTCGTCCTTGGCGCGGCAGACTGTATTCCGCTCGTCAAACGCATTGCCGAGTTGTGCAATGATCCAGTGGACGAGATCCACCTTGAACGTAAGAGCCCTTTGAAAGCGAGTGGGACTTTGCGTCTGGACGACCTCAGACCCAATGACGCCGTCATCGCTTTCTCTCGCCGCGAAGTACTAGATCTGCGTGCAGATCTGATGTCCAGAAACCGACGTGTTGCGGTCGTATACGGCGCACTCAGCCCGGAAGTTCGCCGCGCAGAAGCTGCACGCTTTAATAATGGCGAAGCCGATATTCTCGTGGCAACTGATGCCATCGGCATGGGACTTAACCTTTCAATACGCCGCGTAGTCTTCAGCGCACTGAAAAAATTTGATGGTCGCCAGACCCGTGATCTTACCGCCCAGGAAGTAAAGCAAATCGGTGGCCGTGCAGGCCGCTACGGGAAGCACGAGGAGGGTCTGGTATGTGTTCTGGCAGAAGCTGGAAGCCCGACTTTCGTTCGCAGAATGCTGGAGGCTCCCCCCGAGCCAATCGTTGAACTTCGTCCCCTCGTTCAACCCGATTCAGACATCGTGCGTGCCGTCGCAGAAGAAATCGGCAGCGACAGCCTTTACGGCGTCCTGACCCGAATCAAGCGTGCGGTCCTGCGCTCGGACGATCCCAATTATCGTTTGGCCGACATGGATCAGGCACTCGAAATTGCAGCGGCTCTCGAAGGTGTGGAAGGTTTGGATCTTTCCACACGCTGGACATACGCGATGTGCCCGATCGACGAGCGCGATAACGGAATACAGCGGCTGGTACAATGGGCTGCAGACCACGCAGCAGGCAGGAGGGTGCCACCACCAGGCACGGGCCGCCTTCCCCACGCAGAGCAGGCGGGCCGTGAGGAGCTAGAACGCGCCGAAAAGCGCCATAAGCGCCTGGTTGCATGGCGTTGGCTGGCCCTGCGTTTCCCGGAAGCCTACCCCGCCCAAGAAGATGCAGAGAGCAACACCACAGCCCTCAATGACTGGATCGAACAGGTTCTGCGCACACAGAGCCGGGCGCGCGAAACACAGCGACAACACAGGGGCGGCTTTGCAGGGCGCGGAAAGCCGCCGGGCGCGAAGCCTGCAACCAAATCCTATCCGCCCTCCCCGAAACGGCCATCCGGCAAGAAAGATGATCGCACCCGGGGCCGTAAAAAGCGTTAAGCAGGAAGGCGGTTTTCCGGGAAAGGAAACAAGAACCTTCCCCGGAAAACAGTCATCCTTCGGCTTCGTCTGCCTGGCGCACTCGACGTTCAATCCACTTCTGAGCCTGAATTTTTATCAAAGGGTCCAAAGCGCGATACATCGTTACCATCACGCTTTCATCGGGCGTCAGCGTCGCTTGGATCTCTTTATAGGCCATGCCTGTAAGCAACACTTCAGGCTCTACACCAAGAACCCCTGCAAGCGTCCCAAGGTGCTTGCCAACATGACCTGAACGGCCCGTCTCCCAGAAAGCTACAGCGGATCGTGAAATTCCGGCGGCATCCGCAAGCTGCTGCTGAGACATACCCGCCATTTCGCGCAAGAGCCGTATACGATGGCCAAGCTCCAGACCAGGATGAAAACGGGATGCTTCCGGTCCAGCAATAACGACGGATGCATTTTCCTTCACCCAGTTTTCAAATTCCACAACCGAGCATGACTGAAGCTGATCATGCCCTTCCTGCGAAAAGCGGACCTCGCCGCACTCAACATCGATGATAAGCCTTGGTGCGTTCTCGGAACCACTGGAATTCCATCGCTGCTCGGCTGCCAAATGCAGTGTTTTATGCACGATTATGTCCCTTTTCTGCGCCTCAATCAAAAAGAATGAAAGACACAAGCCTGATTTTACTGCCCCTTCCTACCTTATGAAGCAATATTGAGAAAAGACACATTAAGAGAAAAATGATTTTTTAAGAAAAAACAAACAGTAAATATTATAATTTGAAAAATCCCTGTTTCAATATTCTATGAAACAATTCCAGAATTTCCGCATGCATACTCATGCCGACATTATACTAACCAAGAAAAAACTACCGATATATGCCTCTGGCAGTTTTCTACAAACATGCATGATGTTCAGTGATCAAAAAAACAAAACATCCCGCTTCAACATGATACTTTAAACAACACTCGCACCATTTACAGAAATGCAATCGACAACATCATGTCGGAATTTTTAAACTCAAATTTTTGCAGTCATGCACCGCTGATCAACAATTTTTGAACAGCGCCCTAAGGGCCGCCAGAATCTGACACTTACCGCAGCCATATGCACGATTGGCGAACACTCACTCAAACTCGCCTTCACAGCCCACTCATGCATGAGGCTCACGCAGCTTGCCTGCATGAGCCTCATTTCTACGCCGCTGGATGGCAATTCATCCGATACGGGTGATGCCACCCATATAGGGGTGCAAAACGTCTGGCACCGTGATGCTGCCGTCCTCGTTCTGATATGTTTCCATAACAGCAATCATCGTCCGGCCAACGGCAAGACCGGAGCCGTTCAGCGTATTCACAAATGCAGGGCCTTCTTCGGTACGATACCGTGCGGCCATGCGCCGAGCCTGAAAAGCACGCGTGTTGGAGCATGAGGAAATCTCCCGCCACGCCCCCTGTCCTGGCAGCCATGCCTCAAGATCATAGGTCTTGGCAGCACCAAAGCCCGTATCGCCCGCGCAAAGCAGCAACCGCCGGAACGCAATACCAAGACGCTCCAGAATTGCCTCTGCGGCCTGCGTCATGCGTTCGTGCTCCGCATCACTGTCTTCAGGCTTTACGACGGATACCAGTTCACACTTCGTGAACTGATGCTGGCGCAACATTCCACGCACATCACGACCAGCAGAGCCCGCCTCCGAACGGAAACACTGAGACAACGCAACCATCCGGATCGGTAGCGCATCAGCAGGGAGAATATCGCCCATCACCGATGCCGTCAGCGGAACTTCAGCAGTCGGGATTAACCAGCGACCATCTTCAGTCCGAAAAGAATCTTCAGCGAATTTCGGCAGCTTGTCCGTGCCATACATGGCTTCGTCATTTACGAGCAGCGGCACACTGGTTTCGCTATACCCGAATTCGCTCGTATGCGTGTCCAACATGAACTGACCCAGAGCACGCTCCAGACGTGCAAGCGCGCCTCGCAGAACAACAAACCGCGTTCCGGAAAGCTTGCCCGCAGTCGGGAAATCCATCTGCCCCAGCGCTTCGCCAAGCTCAAAATGCTGCTTCGGCTCAAAGCTGAACTCGCGGATCTCACCGCGCGTGTGCACCACGACATTATCATCTTCGGTCCTGCCGTCTGGAACCGATACATCAAGCTGGTTCGGCAGGGACTTCAGAACGTCATCGATCCCACGCTGGATGCTCTCAGAACGCTCTTCCAACACCCCGATCTCGTCACGCAGTTCAACAGCCTTAGCTTCGAGCGCGGAGGTATCTTCCTTGTTGCGCTTGCCCAGCCCAATTTCCTTGGCCAGATTTTTCCGTGTCGCCTGCGCATTCTGCAAGGCCACCAGAGCGGCACGGCGCTGCTCGTCCTCAGCAACGAGCTTCTGCCCCACTGGCGACAGGCCCCGACGCGCGAGAGCAGCGTCAAAAGCGGCCGGATCGGCGCGCAGGGCTTTGAGGTCATGCATTGGTTCAGGCTCCGTCGTCTTCGTCGTCAATGCGGCGCGGCTCTACCCACCGTGCCGTCAGAATGGAAACTTCGTACAGCCCAACCAGAGGAATGGCGAGGCTGAGCATCGTGATTGCATCAGGGGGCGCAATAACGGCGGCTACAGCAAACGCACAAACAACCGCATAGCGTCGGAATTTGCGGAGTTGCGCCGTATTCACGATCCCAACCTTAACGAGCAACGTCAAAATCACAGGCAGCTCGAAACAAATCCCAAAAGCCAGGATCATTTTCGTTACCAGCGTCAAATATTCCGAAACCTTGGCCTGCAGCTCAATGCCCATGCCGCCAGAATCTGACGTCTGAAACGACAGGAAAAAGCTCCATGCAAACGGAAACACGACGTAATAGGCCAGAGCTGCGCCTACTAAGAACAGAACCGGCGTCGCAATCAGGAAAGGCGCAAAAGCCCGCTTTTCACTTCGGTAAAGGCCAGGCGCTATGAAAATCCATGCCTGAATGGCGATCATCGGGAACGACAGGAATGTCGCGCCAAATACAGCCACGCGAATATACGTGAAGAATGCTTCGTACAATGCTGTGTAAATCAGATGTGGCTGCTCGCCCTTCTGACGCATGATCTCGCCAAGCGGCGCTGCCAGAAACCGGTAGATCGCTCCCGAAAAATGATAGCAGATGGCGAAGGCGATCACGAACGTGACGATGGACCAGATCAACCGGCGGCGGAGCTCCATCAGGTGCTCCAACAGCGGCATCGGTGTGTCCTGAATGTTTTCGTCGCTCAAGTGCCTTCCCCTTCGGTCGAAATCGCGACACGGGCTCCGCGATGAATGGCTCGCACAGGCGGAAGAATATCGGGCGCACGCCACCGGGGGCGTTCGTTCAACAGGCGCCGCGCCGTAGCGGGGGGCAGGATCGAGGGTGCACCCGCAAGCTCGCGTTCTTCCTCCTGCATCCGCGCGTTATAGGGCTGCGCGTCCATGCCGAATGTGTAGGGAGGCGGCGGTGGCGGAGGTGCAGGCACGCGCGGCAGATCAGACACGCCCGACGCAATGGCGGTGCCTGCGGTAGCACCCACAGGTGCATCGATTTCCAGACTGCGACGGATCGAATTATCCCCGTCAATCGCCTTTGTCATCCGCTCCCGGAAGTCGAAACGCTTGAGGTCACGAAACTGATCCCGCGCCTCCGACAGATCCGCATCACGCACCATGTCATCGACATGCGTCTGAAATTCCGATGCCATTTTGCGCATGGCCTTGAGGCCGCGCGAAAGCGTACGGATCGCAACCGGAAGGTCTTTGGGGCCGATAAAAATCAGCGCCACAACAACCAGCAGGGCGATTTCTGACCAACTGAAATCAAACATCCAGCAACCTTAGCCCTTATGCTCTGTCTGGCCCACAGGCGATGGAACCTCAACCGGCACTTCCGTGGGAGCATTCTCCAGCAACAGGTCTTCCTTTCGCGGAAGAGCCCCCAGATCGGCAAGCCCGAAACTTTTCAAAAAAGCAACCGTCGTCGCCCAGAGAACAGGACGGCCCGGCACTTCCTTGCGTCCTTTGGGCGTGATCAGGCTGTCTTCCAGCAGTGCATCCAAAATACCCTGCCCAAGCGAAACACCGCGTATTGCTTCAATTTCTGCGCGTGTGCATGGCTGGTGATAGGCGATGATGGCAAGCGTCTCCATAGCACCGCGGCTCAGTCTGCGCGGCTTTTCAACCACGCGCGTGAGGGCAGAAGAAAATTCCGGACGCGTCCGAAACTGACAGCCACCAGCCACCTCCACCAACTCTACAGCGTGCCCGTCATAGCGGGCAGCTACATGTGCCAGAACGGCTTCGATCCGAAGATTTTCGTCCACCAGATCCTGCGCACGCATGAGTTCGGCAATCGCAGCCTTTTTCACAGGCTCAGGGCTTGCGAAAATCAATGCCTCAACCAGCAGAACCGCACGGTCTGGCGCGCCCGACGCAGCATCACTCACGAAAGCGCCCGCCATTCAATCACACCAAATGCTTCGGGCTGCCGCAATTCAACGGCTCCACCTTTGGCCATCTCCAGCCCCGCCAAAAGTGTACCGGCAAGGGCTGCACTCCGGGCATGAGGCGCATCGTCCAGTTCATCTGGCAGGAGAGATACCAGAGTGTGCCATCCGGCAACATGCTCCGCGCCCAACATCCGCCTCAGACGCGCCAGCGCATCCTGAATGCTCCAGTATCTCAGGACGCGCGGCGCATAGACGCGCTTTCGAGCCGTACGACGCCCGGCCGACAGATAAGCGGCAACGAGAGCGGACAAATCAACGCGCAGGCCGGTTCGATCAATTTCCGTGTGGTCCTCGCCTTCTCCCCGCTCAAACACGTCTTCGCCCAGACGTGGCCTTTTGCCAAGCCAACGCGCACCTTCGCGCATCTGTTCAAGCTCGATCAGACGCTCCTGAAGCAGACCAGCTGCCTCTTCAACATCTTCAGAATCACTCTCGGCGGGCAAAAGTAGCTTGGATTTGAGCCAAGCCAACCACGCCGCCATTACAAGCCAGTCCGCAGCAAGCTCCAAGCGCAGGGAACGCGCTTCCTTCTGCGCGGTCTCCACAACGGAAAGATACTGCTCAACAAGCTGGAGAATGGAAATCCCGGCAAGGTCCACCTTCTGCGCCCTGGCAAGGTCGAGGAGCAGATCCAGTGGCCCCTCAAACCCGTCCAGCGTCAGATGAAGGACCTCTGTCATCCGTCTTCGCTCAGAATTGCGCTGGCGTGCAGGCGACGGACTGTGCATGCAGCTTTACGCAGAATGCACGTGCTGCCTTGAAGTCAGGAAAGCCACCAATCCGCAGACGGACAAATGTGTGATCGCCGCGCATTGTCTTCTGGAAGGTCGGGCTATGACCAGCGAACACGGCAGGTGCCTGCGCCCTAAGCTTCTCCCACTCAACCTTGGCCGACGCCTCGCTATCAAGTGCCGCAAGCTGCACTTCGCGGTTGCCCGGAACACTCATGGCTGGCGTCGTTTCTGCGGCAGATGCAGATGGCTTGACGACATCAGGGCTGGGCTGTGGCGGCGCAAGCGGCTTCTGAATGACGGGCTTGGGCGCAGCAGGAGCCGCATGATGCACGACGGGAGGTGCGGGCTTAGGCTCAGGAGCCTTGGGAACGTCCTTTTCAACTGCCGCAGGCGCTTCCGGTGCTGAAGGTGGAACCTCAGGTGCGGTCGCGGCCTTTTCGTCCTGCTTGGCGGTAGCAGTGGAACTGTCCGGCACTGTAGGCGAACCTGCCTTAGCATCCGGGCTGCCTGGCGACGCAGAAGTGGCCTGTTCTTCGGATGTTTTCGATGCATCCACAGGCGCTGCTGGCTTGTCGTCCTGAGGTGCTACGCTTCCAGGCGGAACGCCATACTGGCGCGCGAGGGCCGTAGCATCTGGCTGCTCAGGGGCAGGCGCAAGATGGGCATCACCCTTGCCGGTAATGTCCCCTTCCGAGCCTTCACCCCCCATAATTTGCATTCCACCTGGATCAGTCGGACGGTCCTTCACCGGCCCCGGTGGCGGACCAATAATGGGAATGCCACCATGATGCCCGCCCATCAGTGACCAGCCGCCAACAGCCGCCACAAGAATAGCACCAATTCCAAGTGCCCCCATGACCAGCTTGCGAGTTGCCGGGTCCTGGCCCAGCATTGATGACATGCCGCCAGACTGTGTCCCGCGCGCAGCCGGAGCCGGGCGGCGACGTGCGGGAGCATCGTCGTCATAATCAGCGCTCAGACGCTCACGCTCCATACGACCGCCCGCAGCGCCACGAGCGCCAGCATTATCAGGGCGACCGGTATTGGGGGAATCGCTGTAGCCCGGTCCGTCTTCTTTTTCGGGTGTCATCGCATTTCCTCTACAGGCACAACGCCCAGAATGCTGAGAGCCGAACGCAGGGCACCGGCAATCGCGGAAACCAGGGCAAGCTTCGAAAGGCTCGTGTCACGATCATTCTCATGAAGAAAACGCAGTGTCGTATCTTCACGCCCGCGATTCCAGAGCGAATGAAAATCGGAAGCCAAATCAATACAGTATGTCGCAATACGATGCGGCTCCCGCGCAGACGCAGCAGCCTCGACGGAGCGTGGGAACGATGCAAGACGCCGCAAAACTGCAAGCTCGACGTCTGATGTAAGCCCCGAAAGGTCAGTCTTCAGCAGGGATTCAGTCGTCACGGCATCCGCGCCGAACATGGCCTCGGCGGAGCGCAGAACAGAGCGGCAGCGGGCATGGGCGTACTGAACGTAAAATACCGGATTGTCGCGCGTCTGGGCCACGACAGCGTCAAGATCGAACTCCATCTGCGCATCGGCCTTGCGGGTGAGCATAGTGAAACGCACTGCATCACGGCCCACCTCATCCAGCAGGTCACGCAGAGTCACGAACGTGCCAGCGCGCTTGGACATGCGGACCGGCTCGCCGTTCTTCACAACGCGCACAATCTGGCACATCACCACTTCAAAGCCTGTCTTGCCATCAGTCAAAGCCGATATTGCGGCCTTCATGCGCGAGACGTAACCGCCGTGATCCGCACCCAGAACATCAATCAACACGTCAGACTTCTCAGCCTTCTGGGCATGATAGCCGATATCATTGGCAAAATAAGTGTTGGTGCCATCAGATTTACGGAGCGCGCGGTCCTGATCATCGCCAAATTCGGTGGAGCGGAACAGCGTCTGGGGGCGGGCTTCCCAGTCTTCCGGCATCTTGCCCTTGGGGGGCTCCAGGACGCCTTCGTAGAGCAGCCCTTTGGCATCAAGGCTGGCGATAGCGGCATCCACACGTCCGCTCGCAAGGGTTGCGGCTTCACTGGCAAAAATCTCGTGCTGAATTCCCAGACCTTCGAGATCCTCACGGATGGCAGCCATCATTTTCACGAGGGTTTCAGCGCGAATAATATCAAACCAGACCGATGGATCAGCAGGTCCACCGTTCTCATCTGCCAGCGCACGGCCATGAAGCTGCGCAATCGCTTCAGCGACTGGAACCAGATAGTCTCCCTGATACTGCAAGCCATTCGGCGTGAGCTTACCAAACGTTTCGGCATCAATATCCGTGCCGATGGCCTGAAGATAGCGCCAGTATGTGGCCCAGGTGAGTGCCACGACCTGCGTCCCGGCGTCGTTGATGTAGTATTCGCGTGTCACCCCGAAGCCCGCTGCCTCCAGCAGGTTGGCAAGCGCATCACCCACCACCGCACCGCGGCAATGCCCGACATGCATGGGACCGGTCGGGTTGGCAGACACATATTCAATGTTGATACGCGTACCTTGCCCCATGCTGGAACGGCCGAAACCCTCTCCGGCACTCAGCACGGAACGCGCCACGTTTTGCAGGATTTCTGGCTTGAGCGTTAGATTGACGAAGCCTGGTCCCGCAACTTCGGCTTTTTCCACACCCTGCAGTTCGAGCAGCTTTTCTGTCAGGCCAGCAGCGATATCCGCGGGCTTGCGCCGCGCAGGCTTGGCAGCAAGCATGGCTGCATTCGTCGCCATGTCACCATGAGCGGGATCACGCGTCGGTGTTACGTCAACGCGATCTGCAACCTCATCCGGCAAACCCGGCACAACAGCGCGAAGGGCTTCGCGCACCTGATCGCGCATCTGTGCGAAAAGGCAGTCAGTCGTGTGGGCAGTCTGTGGTGCGGCAGCCATTTCAGCTCGATTCCTAAGTCAACGCGTCAAAAAGAGGCTCTATCAGCCCAGCACGGAGAGGTCCGTCAACCGTCGATGTTCTTCCATCGCAAAACGGTCAGTCATTCCAGCAATATAATCCGCAACAAGGCGACGCTGTCCTACATCATCCGTAGCCTTTGCACGATCACGCCATGGCGGCGGCAAAAGCGTGGGTTCTTCTGATAGGATACTGAAAATTTCGCCCAGAGCGATCCGCGCCTTGCGGGTCATGCGACTCACGCGCCAGTGCCGGTACATCCGCGCATACAGGAATTTGCGAATAGCCGCATTCTGTCTCCGCATCTCAGGAGAAAACGCAACCACCGGCGCATCGGCGTAGCGGATGTCGTCAGCAGAAGCGGGCTTCAGCACCTCAAGGTTCCGGCGCGTCTGTTCCGTCAGGTCTGTCGCGAGAGCGTTAATGACCACGCGGATCGTCTCATGCCGAACACGCTGCTCCTGATCGAGCACTGCACGTCCTGTCTCGCGCTCTTTGGCACGCGAGTCCCGGAGCGCTTTCCCCACGAGCGGCACATCCTCAATATCCTCGAACGTCAGAAGACCCGCCCGAAGGCCATCATCCAGATCATGACCGTGATAGGCGATATCATCTGCAAGCGCTGCGACCTGCGCCTCTGCAGACGCATAGCTCCCCAGTTCCAGATGATGTTTTGCGTCATATTCGAGCATATACGGCGTGGGGCGTTTGACAGGGCCGTTATGCTTGGCCAGCCCTTCCAGCGTTTCCCAGGTCAGGTTAAGGCCGTCGAAAGCATGATAGCGCATCTCCAGAGCCGTCACGAGACGCAGGGACTGCGTGTTGTGGTCAAACCCACCCCAGTCTTTCATCGCCGCGGAAAGCGCATCCTCGCCAGCATGCCCGAAAGGAGTGTGACCAAGGTCATGGGCGAGAGCCAGTGCCTCCGTCAGGTCCTCGTTCAGATCCAGACTGCGGGCAATAGAACGGGCAATCTGGGCAACTTCGAGCGAATGCGTCAGCCTCGTGCGGAAAAAATCACCCTCATGGTTAATGAAAACCTGCGTCTTGTATTGAAGGGTGCGGAAACCAGCGGAATGCAACACACGATCCCGGTCGCGCTGCCAGGGTGAGCGGACAGGGCTTTCCTTTTCGGGATACAGCCGCCCGCGAGAACCAGCTTCCTGCACCGCATAGATCGCAACCATCCAAGGCTCCTCAACCGTATTCGTCGGGCCAGGCGGCACCGTTTTCCCAAACCGGAAACCCATCCTACCGCCCGTTCTCAGGACGCGCAAAACGCCCCTCGTGCCAATGCACCTTTGCGGAAGGCAACCCGATGGCCATATAACCGGAACACGAACCGTCCTGCCGCCGCAGGTTTACAGAAATCCGGGATTGTCCGATGTCAGACACCGCTGCCTTTTCCCTGTCCGCCTCTGCCGCTGCACGCATTGCCGAGATCGTCTCCGCACAACCCGATCAAACCGGCCTTGCCCTGCGCGTCTCCGTGCTCGCGGGTGGCTGCAACGGCTTTCAGTACCAGTTCAAACTCGACAGCACCGTGGAACCGGACGACGTCCATATCGAGCGCGACGGCGCCCGTGTCGTGGTGGACCCAACGAGCCTCGAACTGCTGGAAGGCGCCGAACTGGACTTCATCGACAAGCTGATGGGCGCGCATTTTGCCGTCACAAATCCGAATGCCGCATCTTCCTGCGGCTGCGGCACCAGCTTTTCGCTGGCCTGAGACGATGGCATTTACTTTCGCAAGCTGGAACATCAATTCCATCCGTGCCCGCGCTCACCTCGTTCAGGAATGGCTTGAGCGTAATCCCTCCTGTGATCTGCTGTGCCTTCAGGAGATCAAATGCGAAGACCATCAGTTCCCGGCGGTTTTCGCTGAAGCCGGACTACATGTCGCCACATCAGGCCAAAAAGCCTATAACGGCGTGGCATTGATAGGTCGTCGCCCCTTCGAAGTGACCACCCATAATCTCCCGGGATTCGAACACCCATCCGCACGCTACATCGAAGCGAAGATGGACGACGTAACGATTGGCAATCTTTATTTGCCAAATGGAAATTCAGGCGGCGAAGAAGGATATGCGACCAAACTCGCATTTTTTGACGCCCTGACACTCCGGGCAAGACAGTTTCTGGCCGAAGAGCGCGAATTTGCGTTCATCGGCGACTATAACGTCTGCCCAACGGACGAAGACCTCGCCCCCAATGCCCTTTCCGCAACCGACGCGCTTGTTCGCCCGCAAACACGGGCTGCTTTCCGCCGCCTTCTCTGGACAGGACTGACAGATGGGCTCCGCGCGCTTCGCCCTGAAGGACGTCACTACACGTTCTGGGATTATCAGGCCGCGGCCTTCCAGCGTAATTCCGGACTGCGCATCGACCACGCCCTACTCTCACCACGCCTCGCCCAGCGCCTGACCGACATCCAGATTGATCGTGATGAGCGTGCACGCGAGAAAGCATCGGACCATGTTCCACTGATCGTCACAGTCTGAACACGAGGAAACGCCACTATGCGCTACGGCATCCTGCTTGCAATGTCTGTCACGGTCCTGAGTTCAGCGGCTTACGCAGCTCCAACTCAGCCAACTGTGCCTCAGGACGCATTCCAGCACCCCGTACAGCCCACTCTGGTCCCGCAATTCGTGGGCATTCTGGGTCTGCGGGATAATGCACCACAGCCGGTTCGACTGACGATTGGCACCACCTCCCTGCCCGATAGCCGGTTCCCCCAAGGCTGCGCGGACCTCGCCGTTGCCAGTGGTATTGCCCGCATCCATGTTTCCGGCAACCCGGCAGTTAATTCGCCCCTTCAATCCGTGACGGTAGAAGACAGCCCGGGCTCTGCGAGTGGTGAGCGGTGCCCAAGGACGTTCAACCGGAGCGGAAATCTGATCGCACTGCCCAACGGAATCAATTTCGGAGATCTCAGATCAACGATCGAACACAAACTTGGCGTTCCATCAGCGCACACGACTGAAAGCATGATCTATCTTGCCCATGATCAGGTACCGCGCGTGCTGGCCATTTCGTTCGATGGAGATCGTATGCGCCGGTTTGACCTGTTTCTTCTTCCAGCGAAATAGGCTCAGCTCCTCAGCAGATGAGAACGGTCAGGTAAAACGCCACCTGGCCGGACAGCACTTCTTCCAGCCTGCACTCTGTGCCCCGCAGACCAGCGGTAACCGTTTCCCACCCACTGCCATCGGCCGGGAACCCATTTCATGGTGGCCGATCGGGTAGGAATTTCCTCTGGAATCAGATGAGGCGGTGGCGGCGGCGTTCTATAAGGGCCACTATAGGGGATAAACTGTGCATGAGCCGTACTGCTCACATCCCCCAGTGCCATGGCCCCGACAAACAGGCCCGAGGCGACCAGCAGGCCTGCAAAATGTTTCAGCATGTCTTCGCTCCTCTCCCCGAATTGTCGGACAGAGAAACAATGACGTCCCCTCAAGGCAGGGTTGCGGCACGGTTATGGCAAAAAAAAGGGCGCGTGTTTCGCCCATGATGCAAATGCATCGGCGCACGCAGCCTGAAATTATAAAAAAACGGCACCTGATTTCTCAGATGCCGCAAGTTGAAAGTTACTTGGAAGCCGCGGGCTTTGGCTTGGGAAGGTCCAGAGCCAAAGAGAGTTCCTTGAGACGGGAAGCTTCGACCGGAGCCGGAGCTTCCATCATCAGATCCTCACCACTCTGATTGAGAGGGAACAGAATAACCTCACGGATATTCGGCTCGTCTGCCAGTAGCATCACAATACGGTCCACGCCCGGCGCGGCACCACCATGCGGAGGCGCACCATAACGGAAGGCATTGAGCATGCCGCCAAAGCGCTCTTCCACAACCTCGGGGCCATACCCTGCGATCTCGAAGGCACGCAGCATGACTTCCGGAAGATGGTTACGGATGGCTCCAGAGGACAGCTCCACACCGTTGCAGACGATATCATACTGATATGCGTTAATCGTCAGCGGGTCCTGCGTATTCAGCGCCTCAAGGCCACCCTGCGGCATCGAGAACGGGTTGTGTGAGAAGTCGACCTTACCGGTCTCCTCGTTCACTTCATACATCGGGAAGTCCACGACCCAGCAGAAGCGGAACGCGTTCTTCTCAATAAGGTCCAACTCAGTGGCAACCTTTGTACGAACGACGCCTGAGAACTTTGCAACTTCGTCACCCTTACCAGCAGCGAAGAACACAGCGTCCCCGGCCTTCAGGCCACAGGTCTTGCGAATGCTCTCAACGCGATCGGCCTCAAGGTTCTTTGCAATCGGGCCTTTGCCTCCCTCTTCCTCGAAGATGATGTAGCCTAGGCCGCCTGCACCGCTCTCGCGTGCCCAAGTGTTGAGCTTGTCAAAGAAACCGCGTGGACGATCACCCGCACCAGGAGCCGGGATCGCACGGATCTGGCCACCGGATGCCGCAATCTTGGAAAACAGACCAAAACCCGATTCAGCAAACGCTTCCGTAACATCGCCGATGAGAAGCGGGTTGCGAAGATCCGGCTTGTCAGAGCCATAGTCGCGCATGGCATCTGCGTATGGGATACGCGGAAAAGCACCATCCGTGATTTTCCAGCCTTCAGGCGTGAATTCGCTGAAGACGCCAGAAAGAACAGGCTCCAGAATTCCAAAAACGTCTTCCTGCGTCACGAAGGACATCTCGAAATCGAGCTGATAAAACTCGCCCGGGCTCCGGTCCGCACGGGATGCTTCATCACGGAAGCATGGTGCAATCTGGAAATAGCGGTCAAAGCCCGCAACCATCGCAAGCTGCTTGAACTGCTGCGGCGCCTGCGGCAGCGCGTAGAACTTGCCCGGATGCAGACGCGCAGGAACAAGGAAGTCGCGCGCACCCTCAGGGGAAGATGCCGTCAGAATCGGAGTCTGGAATTCGGTAAAGCCCTGCTCGATCATGCGACGACGCAGGCTCGCAATCACCTTGCTGCGCAGCATGATGTTCTGGTGCATCTTTTCACGGCGCAGATCAATGTAACGATACTTGAGGCGCATGTCCTCAGGGTAGTTCTCATGACCTGCGACCTGAAACGGCAGCACGGCAGCATTCGAACGCACCTCGATCTCCGCCGCGCGGACCTCGATGGCACCTGTCGGAAGCTGATCGTTGCGCTGGCCAGCCTCCCGCACCACAACTTCACCCGTTACAGTGATGACACTCTCGACGCGAAGGCGCTCGGCCTTCTCAAGAAGGTCGGCGCCCGACGGCACAACGATCTGCGTCAGGCCATAATGATCGCGCAGGTCAATGAACAGCAGGCCGCCATGATCGCGCTTGCTATGCACCCAGCCAGAGAGGCGAACGGTCTGTCCTGCGTTCTGTTCGCGCAAGGCGCTACAGTCGTGGGTGCGATAGAGATGCATGTTTGGCCTCGTCACTGCCTGGCGGTTCAATAATTGGGCGCAGGAAGCCGGGCAGCTACCCTCATGTCAAGTTCTGCGCGTATTTCAGCCGCGCTCAGCAAGAAAACCGTCAAAATCCATAGCGGCCCGTGCCAGGTCATAGGCATGCCCCGCACCGGCAAGCGCAACCGGACGGCCATCCGCTGCAACGTATGTCGCCAGAAAGCTGAAGCCCTTCAGATCGCCCTCAAGATGCACTGTTTCAAACGCTTCATCCCAGCCAAGCCGCTCGATCTTCTTGCCGAACTGCTGCGTCCAGAACCATGGCGTCGGGATGCTTGATGGCGCTTTCCCCAGAATGGACAGGGCTGCGATCCGCCCCTGTACCTGCGCATGACGCCAATGCTCGATTCGGTGCAGGCCCCCATTATGGCGAAGGGCCGAAGAATCACCCGCAGCATAAACCCCGGGAGCAGCCTTCATCGTCTCATCCACGACAATGGCACCGTCTTCATCACGCTCCAGCCCGCGCACGTAACCGGTCTCGGGCTTGACCCCCACACCCACCAGGACGAAAGCCGAAGGCAGGCGCATGCCGTCTTCGAGTTCCACACCCTGCGCATGCTGGTCTCCGTAGATCTTGGCAACCATCGAATCACAAATGAACGCCACCCCATTCTCTTCGTGCAACTGAAGAAGGCGCAAACCCACTTCGCGCCCAAACTGCTTTTCCATGGGTACCGCAGAACGCGATACGATCGTCACTCCAACGCCACGCTGTCGCAGGGAAGACGCAACCTCCAGCCCAATGAAGCCACCGCCGATAATGGTGATGGCATGCTCAGGCTTAAGAATTGAAGCAATCTTTTCAGCATCCTCTTCGCGATGCAGCGTGAACACATTTTTCATATCGACACCCGGAATATCCGGACGCTGTATGCGCGCACCTGTCGCGATAAGAACATGATCCCCGCGTAATTCCTGCCCTCCCTCAAGAGACGCAATTTTGCTCACCGGATCAAACGAGACGACGTGACCAGTAACGCGGGTGATCCTGTTGTTCTCGTAGAATTCTTTATTCCGCAAAGGCGGAGCGTGGGCCTTGTCCGGGTCACTCACCAGAACGGTCTTGCTCAGCGCCGTACGATCATAAGGCAGCTCCGTCTCCTCACTCACGAGCGTGATGCTGCCCGCAAATCCGTGCAGACGAAGCGTCGTTGCCGCAGTCACGCCCGCAGCCCCCGCTCCCAGAATCAGAACACTTTCCTGAGCCTGCCGCGCAGGCGGATCAACGCGGGAAACAGGCTCTGTCCCGACCAGAACACGCCCTTCAATGATGTTGACCGGGTAACGCGGCAGGTTATCCAGCGCGACAGGCTCCTGCAGCGCCCCGTCCACAACATCAAAGACCGCCTTGTGCCAAGGACATACCAAAACACCCCCGCCGCCCTCATTGCGACAGAAAGCCCCCTGATCGAGCGGCGCTTCCTTATGAGGGCATTTCCCCCCCAGAGCATGAACCTGCTCTCCATCACGGATCAGGACGATGGGAGTGCCCTTGATGTTGAACGACGAAATCTGCCCGTCTTCCAGCACATCCAGAGCGACGACATCACGAAATTCACTGGCAGTCATCACGGCATTTTCCGGCAGGTTTCAGGGGTTTGCTGGTCCAACGCAGAACGATAGCGGGGGTTGAGCAAAAAACACAAAGCCCGCCCGAACACATCATCCGGGCGGGCCTTGCTCAGTCAACGTCAGATCAATGTCGGACTGACAGCGGACGATCAGAACATGTCGTCGAAGCCACCACCGCCATCTCCGCCACCGAAGTCTCCACCGCCGCCAAAATCGCTGTCAGAGAAACCACTGCCGGCGTCCATTCCTGAACCTGCGAACGGATCAGAAGCACTGTCGCCATAGTTGTTCACGATGGTCTCGCCACCTGCACCACCGCCACCATGCTCGCTGAACAGGCCTTCCAGCGCATTGGCAGCCATCATGCCGCCTGCCACACCGGCAGCCGTCGTCAGTGCAGAGCCCAGAAATCCGGTACCGGAACGCTGGAACATACCTGGCTGATAGCCCGGCGGATAACCGTACTGCTGCTGGGGATTATAGTTCGGCGGAGCCTGCTGCCCCCAACCCGGAGGCGGAGCAGACTGCTGCTGAGGGCGGGCGCCACCACCGAACAGCCCACCAAACAGGCCGCCAGATGAACGGCCCTGCTGCTGAGCCTGCGCCAGCTGGGACTGTGCCTGCTGAAGCTGGAACTCAAGCTGGCGGATGCGGTTCTGAGCCTGCGCAAGGGCAGCCTCCTGCACCACGGCAAGCTGTGTTACGCGATAACGCGCCTGCGGATATTGCTGAAAGTTATCGGCGATGAAGCGGTCTGCCTCCGGGTCGATGGGGGGCAGTGCGGGCTGCTGCTGTCCGAGCGAGCCGAATGCACCACCCTGCGTGCCAGACTGACCACCGCCAACACGGGCAATGAAGCGGCTGATGACGTCACGTTCTTCGTTGTTCATCGTCTTCATCCTTTCAGATGAGGAAATTACAAGACCTCAATCATATGATGCACGCAAAGGCCCACCGCAAGATCATGCGCATTGACCGTGCAAATTGTGCTATCTACGCAGTGCAGGACCTGAACATATTCTGGAACCACATTAAGCCATGCGATGCACTTCCCCCGATCACAAGCCACAGCCGCGGAAGCGGAATCGTGCAGCCTGTGAACGGGCCCTGACCGACGCTGCACTTTCTCTTTTTTCGGAACAGGGGTTCGAAACAACAACCACCCGCGAAATCGGTGCCCGTGCCGGATGCTCCGAAGCTCTGATCCAGCGCTATTTTGGTAGCAAAGCCGGATTGCTGATCGCAGTGATCCGCAACGAGGAATGTGACCGGGCTTTCACCGATTTTCGGGACGGCCCGATTGCGCAAGACCTGACACACGAACTCCGGAACAGCTTCTCATTCCTCATGCGCCATATGGACTCCATTACGCCGCGACTGCGCGTATTGATGGCCCGGGCACTTGTGGACACCGACTTCCGCAAAGAATTCGCAGAGCTTCCAAAGCGTGGCCTCCTGCTCGCCTATCTGACGATGCGTCTGGAAGCCTGCGAGAAAAAAGGCTGGATCGAGCCTGGTACGGATATCAGCGCTGCAGCTTTCATGATGATCACCCTGTGCCTCCAGACATCGTTCATCATGCGCGAGGCATTCGATATTCCGTGTGAAGAGCGTACCCGCACGGCCATGAACATGCTCACCCTGTATCAACGTGGCATCGAAAGACGCTGAAAGGCTTTTTTAACACCAGCTTCCGGTAAGAGGCCGCGTTCTGTAAGGTGCGGCAAATTTCTGCCAACCGGAGCCTATCGAATTGTCTGCGAACCGGCCGCTGTGCTTTCAGGACCTGATCCTGCGCCTCCATCAGTTCTGGTCCGAGAAGGGTTGTGCCATCCTGCAACCTTACGACACAGAGCTTGGTGCGGGCACCCTCTCTCCGCACACCACATTACGTGCACTTGGAAACAAGCCCTGGGCTGCGGCCTACGTACAGCCATGCCGTCGCCCGTCCGACGGTCGTTACGGTGAAAACCCGAACCGCCTGCAGCATTATTACCAGTATCAGGTGTTACTGAAACCCACCCCGGAAGACAGCCAGCAACTCCTGCTGGACAGCTATCGCGCCATCGGAATCGATCCGGAAAAGCACGATATACGATTCGTCGAGGACGACTGGGAAAACCCGACCATCGGCGCATGGGGCCTCGGCTGGGAAGTCTGGTGTGATGGAATGGAAGTGTCCCAGTTCACATATTTCCAGCAGGTTGGCGGTATCCCAACTGTCATGCCCTCCACCGAACTCACATACGGCCTTGAGCGGCTGGCAATGTATGTTCAGGGCGTTGAGAACGTCTATGACCTGGATTTCAACGGGAAGGGTCTGAAATATGGCGATATCTTCCTGCGTGCCGAAAGAGACTATTCGCGCCATAATTTCGAGCTGGCCGACACCGGAATGCTCCTGACACATTTCAACGATGCCGAGCGTGAAGCCATTCGCCTGGCCGAGGCAGGCATTGCACAGCCAGCCTACGATCAGTGCCTTAAGGCTTCACATCTGTTCAACCTGCTGGACGCACGCGGCGTGATCTCAGTATCAGAACGCGCCTCCTATATCGGCAGAGTCCGCACTCTCGCGAAAGCTTCATGCGAAGCCTGGCTTGCTGGCGAAGAGGAGAATTCCTGATGCCTGAAATGCTTCTCGAACTGTTCAGCGAGGAAATTCCTGCTGGCATGCAGTCCCGTGCGGCCGAAGATCTGGCGTCGGCGCTGACGAAGGCGTTTGACGGCCTTGCACCGCGCGACATACAGACTTTTTTCGGCGCCCGTCGCATTGCTGCATCCATCACACTGGATCACGAGATCCCGGCCAGAACCGTTTCCGAACGCGGCCCTCGTGAGAGCGCCCCGGAAAAAGCCCTCGCCGGCTTCACCCGCAAACATGGCGTAACATCCGCTGATCTGACGCTGGAGGACGGATTCTGGGTCCTTAAACAGAACCTCGATCCTATAAGCGCCGAAACGCGCATTGCAGATGTCGTTCCCGAAATCCTTTGGAAATTCCCATGGCCCAAATCAATGCGCTGGGGCGCTGGGTCCAATTTTACATGGGTACGCCCCCTCCGTCGCATCACCTGCATCCTTGATGGCCGGGTCGTCCCCTTCTCGCTCGCCCGCGACGGAGATGATGCCCACGGCCTGCGTTCGTCCAACCTTTCCGAAGGTCACCGCTTCGTCGCGCCCGGCGCCTTTGAAGTCACATCCACCTCACAGTGGAAAGACGAACTGGAAACCCGCTCTGTCATCGTGGACGTGGATACCCGCCGTGACATGATTCGCACAGGTATTGCGCGCCTTGCCGCTCAGCAGAACATTTCCGTTGTTGAAGATGCGGGCCTGGTGGACGAAGTTGCTGGCCTCGTTGAATATCCGGTGCCCCTGCTCGGGCGCATCGGAGCTGCCTTTATGGACCTCCCGGCCGAGGTCATGCAGGTCTCCATGCGCATCAACCAGCGCTACTTCGCGCTGCGCACACCGGAGGGCAAGGCGGCCCCGTTTTTTGCATTCGTGGCCAACCTTCCCTTCAAGGATGGCGGCGCCCTGACCACAGCAGGCAATGAGCGGGTTCTCAGTGCGCGCTTTGCAGATGCAAGGCACTTCTGGGATCTGGATCGCAAAACGCCACTTGCAGACCGCGTCCCGGCCCTTGATGCCGTCACGTTCCATGCCAAACTCGGCACCCAGGGCGCCCGTGCGCAGCGAATTTCTACGCTGGCACGCCATGTGGCAGAGGCCATGGACCTGACCTCGCAGCAGGCCGATCAGGCTTACCGCGCTGGCCTACTCGCAAAGGCTGACCTGACAACCGGCATGGTTGGAGAGTTCCCTGAACTACAGGGTGTCATGGGCGGCTACTACGCAGCTCATGACGGTGAAGACAGCGCCATCGCACAAGCCGTCGCAGAGCATTACATGCCCCGTGGTCTCGGCGATGACACAGCAACGGCCCCAGTCTCCGTCGCTGTCGCACTTGCAGACCGTCTGGATCTTCTGGCTGGGTTCTTTGCAATTAGCGAAACCCCTACCGGTTCCGGCGATCCATATGGCCTACGCAGGGCTGCACTCGGCGTGATCCGCAGCATCCGTGACAACGCCCTTCGCCTTAACCTGACAGACCTGTTCAGCAAGGCTGCTGGAGAGCGCACGGGCGGAGAACTGCCTCGCCTTCCAGACTTTATTGCAGAACGCCTCCGCGTACAGCT
>Ga0157363_1000921_pt1 | contig 23512 bp, 20 predicted proteins | sample AttsexASBM1_FD_111477 | JGI IMG/M metagenome (GOLD analysis project Ga0157363, IMG submission 111477) | Fungus gardens microbial communities from leaf cutter ant in Ribeirão Preto, State of São Paulo, Brazil - Atta sexdens ASBM1 | ecosystem: Host-associated > Fungi > Mycelium > Unclassified ... | reverse complement strand
CCGCAATTTGCTACTCATAACGCTCACACGCTGGCAGCGATCTATCAGCTGGCAGGCAATAACTACTATCCGGGTCAGTACGAGTTCCAGTGCCTGCACGGCATGGGTGAACCGCTGTATGAGCAGGTGGTCGGCAAAGTGGCAGACGGCAAACTGAACCGTCCGTGCCGTATCTACGCACCGGTCGGCACCCATGAAACCCTGCTCGCCTATCTGGTACGTCGCTTACTGGAAAACGGGGCCAACACCTCGTTTGTTAACCGCATCGCGGATAACACCCTGCCGCTGGATGAGCTGGTTGCCGATCCGGTTTCTGCGGTGGAGAAGATGGCGCTGACCGAAGGCGCAGTCGGTTTACCGCATCCGAAAATCCCGCTGCCGCGCGATCTGTATGGTGAGAAGCGCGCCAACTCAGCCGGTCTGGATTTGGCTAACGAACATCGTCTGGCATCACTCTCCAGCGCCCTGCTCAATAGCGCCAGCCAGCCATGGATTGCCCAGCCGCTGGTCGAAGGTGAGCTGGGTGACGGCGTGAGCCGTCCGGTACTCAACCCTTCTGCGCCAGCCGATGTGGTGGGCAGCGTGCGCGATGCCAGCGAAGCAGAAGTCTCGGAAGCGCTGGATGCCGCAGTGAATGCCGGTCCAATCTGGTTTGCCACCCCGCCACAAGAACGTGCAGCCATTTTGGAGCGCGCCGCCGAAGCGATGGAAGGCCAGATGCAGCAGCTGATTGGCCTGCTGGTGCGTGAAGCAGGTAAGACCTACAACAACGCCATTGCCGAGGTGCGTGAAGCGGTTGATTTCCTCTATTACTACGCCGGTATGGTGCGTGATGATTTCGATAACGAAACCCATCGTCCGCTCGGCCCGGTGGTGTGCATCAGCCCGTGGAACTTCCCGCTGGCGATCTTCACCGGTCAGATTGCTGCAGCACTGGCAGCCGGTAACAGCGTGCTGGCGAAACCCGCTGAGCAGACGCCGCTGATTGCCGCGCAGGCGGTACAAATCATGCTGGATGCGGGCGTGCCGTCAGGTGTGCTGCAGCTGCTGCCGGGCCAGGGCGAGACTGTCGGTGCACAGTTAACGGGTGACGAGCGAGTACGCGGTGTGATGTTCACCGGTTCCACCGCCGTCGCGACGCTGCTGCAACGCAATCTGGCGGGTCGTCTCGATCCGCAAGGCCGCCCAACGCCGCTGGTTGCTGAAACCGGCGGCATGAACGCCATGATCGTGGATTCTTCGGCGCTGACTGAGCAGGTGGTGGTCGATATCGTTGCCTCCGCCTTTGACAGCGCCGGACAGCGTTGCTCGGCGCTGCGTCTGCTGTGCGTACAAGATGATGTCGCCGATCACACCCTGAAAATGCTGCGTGGCGCGATGGCCGAATGCCGCATGGGCAATCCGGAACGTCTCTCTACGGATATCGGCCCGGTGATCGACGCCGAAGCCAAAGGTAACATCGAGCGCCACATTCAGGCGATGCGCAATAAAGGTTTCACCGTGTATCAGGCGGCGCAGGACAATCCGCAAGACAGCAAAGAGTGGACCAGCGGCACCTTTATCAAGCCAACCCTGATCGAGCTGGGTCAGGTAAGCGATCTGGATAAAGAAGTCTTTGGCCCAGTGCTGCACGTGGTGCGTTATGCGCGTAACAGCCTGCCACAGCTGATCGATCAGATTAACGCCTCTGGTTACGGTCTGACACTGGGTGTGCATACGCGTATTGATGAAACCATCGCGCAAGTCACGGCAGGCGCGAAGGTCGGTAACCTGTATGTGAACCGCAATATGGTCGGCGCGGTCGTCGGCGTGCAGCCCTTTGGTGGAGAAGGTTTATCCGGCACCGGTCCAAAAGCCGGAGGTCCTTTGTATCTCTATCGCCTGCTGGCAAACCGCCCAGACAGTGCACTGCGTAAGACCTTCGATCGTCAGGATGCCGAGCGTCCAGTCGACAGTTCCGTACGTGCTGAGCTGATGAGCGCGCACCAGGCATTGCAGAGCTGGGCGCAGGATAAACCTGAACTGCTGGCGCTCTGTCAGCGTTATGACGAGCTGGCGCAGGCGGGTACGGTGCGACTGCTGCCAGGCCCAACGGGTGAACGTAACACCTTCACGCTTCTGCCGCGCGATCACGTCCTCTGTATTGCGGATAACGAGCAGGACGCACTGACACAACTGGCGGCAGTGACCAGCGTGGGCAGCCAGGCGCTGTGGCAGGATGATGAGTTGCATCGCGCGCTGCGCAAATCACTGCCTGCCGCCGTACAAAAACACGTGGTGCTGGTGAAAGATGTGCTGGCAGCCGGGTTTGATGCGGTGATCTACCACGGTGACGCGGATCAATTGCGCGTGCTGTGCGAGCAGGTTGCCGCGCGGGACGGTGCGATTGTTTCGGTACAGGGCTTCGCGCGTGGCGAAACCAATCTGCTGCTGGAACGTCTGTTGATAGAGCGCTCACTGAGCGTGAATACCGCCGCAGCGGGTGGTAACGCCAGTTTGATGACGATTGGTTAAAAAATAAGGGCCCACATGGGCCCTTTTTCATGGCGCGCCGCGACGAGTATATCCACTTGTTGCGGCGCTACTGTTTTGTACTTTGAGCTTAAGCCACAGACTTGTTGCGCTTCATACCAATCAAGGTCGGGAAGACAAACAGCGACTGCCCCAACCCGCGATTGGTGACAGACCACACCGCCACCGACAGCAGCGAGCAAATCCCCACAATCGCCACCGGATAGAAACACGCCCACAACACGGAGAACCAGGCATAGTCAAACAGATGATGGCGTTGAGCGAACAGAATCGCTGACATGCCAAAATACTCAATGAAAATACGATGGATCACGTAGATTTGCAGGGTGTTACGGCCAATCCAGTTAAAGTACGTCATCTTAAAGTGCGCGTTAAGCCAGCGGCAGGCCGCCACGCTCGCCAGCACCGCGATGATGCACAGGAACAGGCTCTTATCCAGACCAAAGATAATGTGGATTCCTGATACCGCCGCCAGCAGCGCCCATGGCACGAGATTTTCACGACGCCATTCGCTCATACGCAGCATCAGCGGGCTCCAGAACGCGCCCAGCAGGAAGAACAGGAAGTACTGCGCCACGCTTTGCGGCCCCCAATACGGAATGATCTTCTCCACTGCCAGATAGTTAAGCGCAATCGCGACCACCAGCAACGCCACTTTCTGTTTGTGGAAGATCTTCGCACACAGGAAATACAGTGCCAGTCCGTACAGATACCACGAGGTGCTCATCGCCATAAACGTCAGCTTCAGGAACTCAAACAGTGAACCCGCATAGGCGGCATTCAGGTTGTGTGAGATACGCTGACCGGTGATCTCTGTGGAGATGCCCACAATCGACCACCACTGAATAAAGCCCCATAAAATATAGAGATAGAACAGATTGGTAATACGACTGGTAAATACCTGCTTCCACGGACGATTAAGAATCCCGTTGGTTGCCAGCAAGCCCGAAACAAAGAAAAAGGCTGGCATACGCAGCGGAGATAAAACAGTATTAAACTGCACCCATATTTCTGCCGGTATCCAACCCGCCGTCAATAATTTCACCGTTCCTTCAAATCCGGGTAATACGGTGTGGTACAACACCACCAGCAATATGCAGGCCCCTTTCAGGGTATTGACCCATGCAATATCTTCTTTCCTGGCGTTATTCATATGATTAACTCCCGCTGCTGTGTAGGTCTTTAAGGAGAAGTATGAGGAAATAAACAATGATGCATTTCTGGTTATTCAACGATTATTAAACAAGCTGGCGGGGGATGACTCTAGCGAAACTCCTAAAAGTTTTTTACTGGTCCTGATATAACAATACTTTACAGTTCCAGACATTAATCAAATGCTAAGCAGGCTAACAATATCTTCCCAAATTAGAGTCACTAAGGGTATGACGAGGGAAATAAGGTTAGCAATTAATACAGGGAAATTAAGAGCAATCCACCACAAACAAACCAAATTAAAATCAAATTTTATTCGGATAATTATGAAATGTGGCAGATGGATAAACGCGGATATTAATATTGTGCTAAGAGAAAATAATTAGGGCCAGCGAACTGGCCCTATTTGATTATTGCAGCGGTGCCGCTTTTGTCTCTGGCACTGGTTTTCGCAACAGTCGTGGATAGATGAATAACATTCTGCCTGGACCGCGATTCAGCAGTGACCACACCGCCAGTGAGATCGTCACGCAGAGCGCCACGCCCGTCATCGGCATCAGCAGCGCCCATGCCCAACTGAAGGCCGCATGACCAAACCAGCCGTAATGCAACGCCAGGGCAATCGCACTCAGTCCCAGCAACTCGATGAAGATGCGGTGCAGTACGTAAATCTGCAGCGTGTTACGGCCAATCCAGTTCAGCCACGCCATGTTCAGGCGCTCATTGAGGAAACGGCACACGACGATACCAAACACGATGGTCAGCAGGCTGTAGAACGGGTTTTTATAGATGCCCCCCACATGATGTACCACGCCAATCACCGCGATGCCTGCCAGCAGTAGCCAGTGTTGGCGCTTAAGCTGGCTAATCTCAATCAGAGACTGGCTGAAGAATACGCCGAGCAGGAAGTAGAGATAGTTTTGCGCCACGCTGGCCGGCCCCCAACCAGGGATCAGGCTAAACTGCGCAGCGTAGGTCGCGACAATCGCCAGTGCCATCAGCGCCATTTTCTGGCGGTGGAACAGCTTGGTGAACAGGAAGAAGCCCGCCAGCGCGTACAGATACCAGAGGCTGGTCATGGAAGTCAGCAGCAGTTTAAGGAACTCAAACGGCGTGTCGGCATAGGCAGCGTTTTTGGTGCTGGACAGCCGCTCACCGAGGTGTGTGGAGATATAGTGAATGCTCAGCCACTGAATCACCCCCCACAGCAAATAGAGATACACGATATTGCTGAACTTCTTGGTGAACACCTCTTTCCAGCTCTTCTTGACGATCGAACTGGCCGCCAGCAGGCCTGAGACAAAGAAAAAAGCGGGCATACGCAGCGGTGAAAGATAGGTATTGAAGGTCACCCACCAGTGCGCAGGCACCATGCCGGCCGTGAGGTGATGCAGTGAGGGAGCGAAAGTGGTGATAATCGAGTGGTGCAACACCACCAGCAAGATGCAGGCACCTTTTAACGTGTTGATCCAGAGGACTTCATTTCTGGCATGTGTCATTTTATGATCCTGATTGCGCCATGAATTTGTAAAGAATTATTTATATTTACAAAGATGTCTCAATCGGGGGCGTCTTAAAAATCCTTCTGCTCCTTGCCAGCAAAATCTTATAGGAAATAAAATATTATTTTTCAGATGGTTAATTGAAAGTTCTTTGACAATTTTCAGAGAAAACTGAGAGATGGGATTCAGATGGGAAAAGAGAAAGCGCCGTCAGAACCAGACGACGCTTGAGACTATTGGTTAAGAAACTTGTCAAGAAATTGTCGGGTGCGTGCCTGCTGCGGATGGCTGAACAGCTCTTTCGCTGCGCCCTGCTCCACGATACGGCCCTGATCCATAAAGATCGCCCGATCGGCCACGTCACGCGCAAAACTCATCTCATGCGTGACGATCACCATGGTGCGTTTCTCCTGCGCCAGCGCGCGGATGGTATTCAGCACTTCACCCACCAGCTCAGGATCCAGCGCCGAAGTCGGCTCATCGAACAGAATCACTTCCGGTCGCATCGCCAGCGCACGCGCAATGGCGACACGCTGCTGCTGTCCACCGGACAGACGACGCGGGAAGCTCTCCTCTTTGCCGTGCAGACCGACCTTCTCCAGCAAGCTGCGGGCTCGCGCCACGGCTTCTGCTTTCGGTTCACCCTTCACGATCACCGGCCCTTCAATGATGTTCTCCAGCACTGAACGATGCGGGAACAGATTGAAGTTCTGGAACACGAAACCCACCTGCTGACGCAAACGGCGAACCTGCTCTTTCTGCTTGTTGAGCCCAATACTGGCATCAATGGTGATATTACCCACCGTGACGCGGCCGCTATCGGGCACTTCCAGCAGATTGATACTGCGCAGCAAGGTGGTTTTCCCCGAACCGCTTGGCCCGATAATCGCCACCACTTCACCCGGTGCCACATCCAGATCGATGCCGTGCAACACGGTCTGGCCGTGGAACTGCTTGACCAGCTGACGTACTTCAATCGCACTCATTTTGCCTCCCGATCCTGTCGATTCACATGCGCTTCCAGGCGATTTTGCAATGCCGACAGCACCGTCGCCATTACCCAGTAAATCAGCGAGGCAGCCAGATACATGGTGAACACTTCCAGCGTACGTGAGGTGATCAATTGCGCCTGACGGAACAGCTCCGGCACCTGAATAGTGGCCGCCAGCGAGGTGTCTTTTACCAGGCTGATAAAGCTATTACCGAGCGGTGGCAAAGCGGTACGTGCCGCTTGAGGTAGGATCACGCGGCGCAAGGTTTGCCATGGCGTCATGCCGATACTGGCCGCCGCTTCCCATTGCCCACGTTCAATCGCCGCAATCGCGCCACGCAGGGATTCAGAGGCGTAAGCGGCGGTATTGAGTGACAGACCAATCATCGCTGATGGGATAGGATCCAGCTCGATACCGAACTGCGGCAAGCCGTAGTAGATCATAAACAGCTGGGCGATCAGCGGCGTGCCACGGAAAATCGACACATAGATACGCGCCAGCCAGTTTACTGGCCAGAAATGTGACAGGCGCATCAGCGCCAGCACAAAGCCAAGCACCAGACCGAAGAACATCCCGCCGATACTCAGCTGCAGCGTAAACAGCGCGCCTTTGAGTAAGAATGGTGCTGAATCCAGCACCAGTTGTAAGCTTTCCTGCATTATTTAGTGACGTCCGCGCCGAACCATTTCTCAGAGAGTTTGCTCAGCGAGCCATCTTTCTGCATGTCAGCAATCGCCGCATCAATGGCTTTCAGCAGGTCATCATTGCCTTTACGCAGTGCCACGCCGGATTCCAGACGGGAGAAGGCCGGGCCCGCGACCGCCATGGTGTCGCCGGTTTTCTTCACCAGATCCAGTGCCGCTAAACGGTCCACCAGAATGGCATCAACACGACCTGAACGCAGATCCTGGTATTTAGTTGGGTCATCATCATAGGTACGGATATCGACGCCTTTGACGTTGTCACGCAGCCACTGTTCGTAGTTAGAACCCAGGCCGACACCGACTTTCTTACCAGAGAGATCCTCTGGCTTGGTGATGCTGCCAGCATTTTTCTTCATCGTCAGCGCCTGCACGCCAGAGAGGGTGTATGGCGTGGAGAAGTCATACTTCTTCTTACGCTCGGGTGAAATCGTTACCTGATTGATCACCACGTCGATGCGCTTAGAATCCAGAGCCGCCAGCATGCCATCCCATTTGGTCGGTTTCAGGTCCGCTTTGACGCCAAGGTGTTGTGCCAGCTCTTGCGCAAACTCCACTTCGAAACCGGTCAGCTTGCCGCTTTCATCCTGGAAACTGAACGGCGGATAAGTACCTTCCAGACCGACGCGCAGCTCACCTTTGCTCTTCACCTGTGCCAGCAGATCTTCTGCGGCGAATGTTTTGACGTTAACGCCCGCGACCAGCGCGACCGCCATCAAGCCCATCACCAGTTGGCGACGAATAGGAGAGAAAGCCATGTTTACCCCATTTATTGTGATGTGTTGTGTGCTATGAGGCAGCGAAACCGGGGTTTGCCGCCTTTTCGTTATTGGCGCTGCATTCAGGCCCATTTCAGGCCAGAACAACAGCTGCCGGATTATAAACCTTTTTTATCTTAGCCTTAGACCGAAGGATGATAAGCAAATAACGCAGGCGCGCCGCCAGTATGAATAAACAGCAGCGGCCCTTCACGACGGAAACGATTCTGCGCAATGCCATCTATCAATCCGGCCATCGCTTTACCGGTGTAGACCGGGTCCAGCATGATGCCTTCGAGACGCGCCAGCAGTTTCACCGCTTCCATGCCTTCATCATTAGGTTCACCGTAACGCGGCGCGAAATAGTCATCCCAAAGCGTGATCGGCGCGTGCGTCTGCACTTCCAGCTGTTCAGCCAGCGCGCTGCGGATGCGTTCTACCACCGGCAACTGCGCCTCAACTTTGCGTGAAACCGTCACGCCCACCAGCTCCGTTTCCGGCAACAACTGCTCCAGCCCCACCGCTAAGCCCGCATGGGTGCCAGCGCTGCCTGATGCCACCACCACGGCTGCGAAATCCACCACGCCTTCGCTTTGGTGCGCGATCTCCTGCGCACACTCCACATAGCCGAGCGCGCCCAGTGCGTTGGAACCGCCAACCGGCACAATATAAGGACGGAAACCCTGGGCTTCGAGGCGTTCAGCCTGTTCGGCCAACTGTTCAGTGGGATTGTGTAACGCATCGACCATCACCACCTCGACGTCCATCAGGTCGAGCATCAGGCGATTACCGTTGGTGAGGTAGTTTTCTGAGGTCGTGCCAATCGGATTTTCCAGCAGCGCCACACACTTGAGGCCAAGGCGCGCCGCCACCGCCGCCGTCTGGCGCACATGGTTGGATTGAATCGCGCCCGCCGTCAGCAGGACATCCGCGCCCTCGCGCAGCGCATCGGCCGCCAGGAATTCAAGTTTGCGCAGTTTGTTGCCGCCCATTGCCACAGGCGTGAAGTCATCACGCTTAATAAAGATATCGCGACCGAGATAATCAGAAAGCCGTGGCAGATGCTCAAGCGGCGTAGGTGCACCGAGTAATTCAAGACGTGGGAACTGGTGCAAGAGATGTAAAGACAATGCAGCCTCCATTCGGGCAATGTGCAATTATCCATACAGTGTTGCAGAAGATGAGAAAAGTCGCACCCGGAATTCTGCGAGTGCGGCCCCTGTTGCTGCTATGCTCAGCAACAACAAGGGCAGGATCACAATCAGCCCTGCTGCCAGCCTAAAAACTGGTCATATTTACGCAGTGCGATGCGGTAATTGTTGTTACCCGCATCCGGCAAATCGTTTTCCAGACATTCATGCCAGCTGTTGCCCCGTAATCTGTCGGCCGGGAAATTTTTCGCTTTCAGCATGTCATCAAGACGACGCAGCCGCACCACATACTCGCGAATGGTGCTGTGACTCATCTCGGTCTGCTCAAACAGATACTGTTTGAACGCCATAATATCGAAGTAATTAGGATGGGTATTACAAAAAATATCGCTGCAGAAACGACATAACGCGGTCAGTTCCGGCTGGAGTTTCATCCATACCTGGTCATCAATCATCTGGTCCATCCGCGCGATGGCCTCTTTATTGATGATCTGTCCACGAAACACTAACGCCATACGATCTAAAACTTTGCCACAATGTGAACAGTTGCTTTGGCTGTGTTTATAGTCTTTAAGATAACGACTTAAAGGTCTGGCTTTGGCTTTGGCTCCCATTGCTGAGTCCCCGGTATTTTTATTTTTTCGATGCCAGGTACTGAGTCTGTCAGCGCGCCCCCGCTAACCGGGCACGCAGGCGTTTAATCGCCTGACTGTGCAGTTGACTGACGCGGGATTCCCCCACCTCCAGCACTGCGCCAATCTCTTTCAGGTTCAGTTCTTCCTGGTAGTACAGTGTGAGCACTAATTTTTCACGATCGGGCAATGCCTCGATGGCTTCAATCACGCGATCACGCAGGTTTCCTTCCATTAACTGATGAAGCGGGTTGGCTTCTTCATGCCCCTCCGTCACCAGCTCCGCACTGTCACCGTGTTCTTCCCGATACTCGTCGTAGGAGAAGAGTTGGCTGTTATTGGTATCGAGCAGAATCTGCCGATACTCTTCCAGCGAAACATTCAACTGTTCAGCCACTTCCTGCTCAGTAGCCGAGCGCCCCAACGCTTGTTCTACCTGATGCATCGCACCGGCCACTTCGCGCGCATTACGACGCACGCTGCGAGGTGCCCAGTCGCGGCTGCGCAGTTCATCCAGCATTGCGCCCCGGATACGCTGCACGGCATAAGTGGTAAAGGCGGTGCCTTGCAGCGCATCGTAGCGCTCCACGGCATTTAATAAACCAATGCCACCGGCCTGCAGCAGATCGTCAAGCTCAACGCTGGCTGGCAGACGTACCTGCAAGCGCAACGCTTCGTGTCGCACCAGAGGAACGTAGCGCTGCCAGAGCGAATGTTTATCCATCACGCCTTCGGGCGTATAGAGATCGTTCACGGTGACTACCCTGCGTTAATAAAGTTATCGGCATGATTATCCAATTCTGTAGGGGTTTCGATTGGCAGAATAGGCGGGCAAAAGCGAGGTTATTTCAAATTTGTTATGGATGGCGGTGGAATGCACCGCCATCGTTGGTGTCTTTAGCGCAGGTTTTTCAGCCGTTGCCGCGTGCCAGGCGGCACGGCGTCCCACAGTGCACAGGTTTTACCATCAAGTGCCTGATAAAAATCGCTTATCGGCGCTTCAGTTTCGAGCAGCGGATTAAACATCACCTGCCCGGATTCCGCGTCGATACTTATCATTTTATTGATAAACAATCGCTGTAAGTCACTGCGCAGGAACAAGCCGTTATCGACGCTGTTATCGGCAAGAAAACCTTCTTCATTTTCCTGGGTATCGATATAGCAGGCCTCCACCCACGGCCAGCTGTGACGTTCTGTAAGCTGCGTGCCGGTAATAATACAGGCGCCATAGCGCGCTTTAACTGCCGAGCTGAACTCCGCCTGGCTGGCACGCTGAAATACCTTCGCCTTTACGCGGCGCCCCACTTCTAAGCCCGGCATCACCGCCGTTGGCACTTTATGCTGCGGCGTGCTCAGCACCACCAGAAACTGAATTTTGCGCGACAGTGGGAAGCAAGGGTACGCATGGGGATCGAACAGCTGCCAGTACTCCTCCTCTTCCGTCTGTCGCATCAACACCAGTTTGAAGCCCCGACTGGTGAGCAGGTTCTGCGCTTCTGCCGAATTCGGATCCAGCATGGCATAAACCTGTGTTTCACCCACCACCTTCCAGCGCCCTTCCTTCTTTATTTCATCGTTACGGCGGAAATAAAGGAAAGCTTGTTGGCTTTTGAGATAGTGCTCAAAACGACGCAGATAGTTTTTGCGCTCGTTATCGTCAGAGACGAACAGCAGATCCTCCAACGGACTGTTGATCTCCTCCTGCGCGAACACCGCGCGGATCACCAAATTGCGAAAGCTGGTCGACGGGCTCAGCAACCCGCGGGCGGTGAGTTCTTTCTCATCAGGATGCTGCTGCGCATAGCGCAACGCGATCTCTTCGAAGGTCAGAAGCTCACCCGGTAACAAGTCATAATTGAAGCGCATAGACACCCCAGAAACAGAAAAAAGTCGTGCGAAAAAATTGGAATGATTCTGGGGAAGTTATCGGCATTACAGCACGGGACTGTAACAGGATGGTTACTTTTTTGGGGTTATAGGGTGCTGGGGGAAATCATCATCGCTGATGAAATCAAATTTGGTTTAATGCAGGAATAATCACTGCGGGGCAAACATGATCACCATATGTTTGGTCTTCTCATGCACTTCTGCCGAAGGCGGTGCCGGCAGTTCAGCATGCTTAGCCGCGTACAACGCTTCGGTACAGAGTGATAAATCGCCGGTGCGCATATGTAGGCCGTTCAACTGCCCTTTTTCATCCAGATCAATGTCTATCTGACAGGTTTTGCCGATGTAATGGTCGGCGTCAAAAAACTGGGTCTGGATAGCAAAGTGGACGGCGTCATAATAGCTTTTGAGATCGGTGGCGACGGGTGCAGCAGGCCTATCAACGTGGTTGCGGGGGTGTTTAATCGGTGCACAACCCGCGAGTAACATAACTGCAAAAGGAAGAATTTTCATTGTTCACGCCCTGTGAAGTTAATGAAATGTCATTTATAACAGATTTGCCGCCAGATCGAGCACATCATGATGTCTGGCGAGATAACGATCGGAATCTGACTTCTGCACACGCTGAAAATCATTCATTTGATTGAATGAATAATGTGAATTCATCATTGCAGCCAGAGTTATAAAATCCAGACCGCTGTTGTGCTGATTCACTTTGCCGTTTTCGGTAAAATTTTTAAGCGGATTGCCAAGGCACTTAATACTTTGGTTAAATCGCCGTAAACCATATTCGACTTCACCGTGATAGTTAACAGTAAGCCAATGCCCTGAAGAATGCGTTACCTGACTACCTCTATGATTGCAGGTAAGCACAGTGTTGTTAGTAATAAGTGTTTTCTCCACCAGTGATCCTAACCTGGGCAGAGAGTAGTCAACATCGGTGCCATTCTGATGGATCATTTTTAGGCTGCGCTTCTGTGCAAGCATGGCAGATTTGGTTTGCGGAGTGAAGCTTAACACCTTAAAAATACTCGTTATTTCATCAAGCCACACGAAAGACAGTTTACGCCATCGCGGCCCATCTGCGATGAGCAATGTATTTTTTAATTTCCCTTTTTCAGGGGGCGTCAATAAAAAGACATTAGATTGAAAATGTATTACTACGTGATGGATATAAAAATGTAGTTCAGTATTTAAAATCTCACCCTGATAAAAATAAGATCGAGTTAATTCTATATCACGCACAGGTGCAGCCTTGTCCTAAAATAAATAAAAACTTAAATCTAATTATAATTCATTATAAGAAATATCATTTAAATCTGAACATCTTACTGATGCCACATACTTCCTCACCATTCTTCCTTTTATAGTGAAAAACACTGAATAATGCGTTCCCTGCTCAAGTTGAATACTTTCACTATCGATATGCAGAGCACCAATAGTAATCCGACTTTTATGGAAAAAGGCTTCAGCTGGCTTGTTTAATAGATCACGTTCAACGCTACCCACAATTTGTTCTGGCTTGATTAATGGGCACGTTAATCGATCTTGCTGAACCTGGTTATTCTGGTCCCAACCACTATAACTCGCGAATGCCAATCCGAAGCCGGCAACAACCAGCAAAGGAATAAATAGTTTCTTCCCCATCACAAAGTCCATTTAATTAAAATTTTCCGGATTCTAACGCTAACTGCGCAAAAACAGGTTTAACAAAAAGTGCTTCTTGTAACAGTCTAAACAACTTCAAATGTTAACCATGATAAACTTTCATGCTTTAGGATTCGCAACAAAACTCAATAACCACGCGCTCTGACAGGATGCCACTCTACTTAAAACTCATCAAAAACTGATGGGATAAACTTCTGCACCACCTACTAATATTAGTAGGTAGAATACAATTCCTTTACGTTTTCAATTGACATTGCAGACACTGCACAGGCATTTTAAAAAAGAAGACCCGCAGGACGAAACCTCTTGAACCATGATTTCATGGGTATTTTTAGCCATTGAATCGCTACCGGCTGGTTAATTCCGGAGCATGTTCAATTGCGTATATCTATTCGTCACTGCTACGCAACCTGTATTCTCCCCTCTCACTGAGAAAACACGGAAGCATTCTAATTATAATTTTAAATCATAAGGTTAACCTGCCACTCGGTCAGGTTTTCCCTTGGCTGTTGGTTAAGGACAGATGCAATTATGGACAACGCGAGTTACAAGGAAGTCACGAAATCCGATCGCTATGAAATACTGGCAATGCTGCGCGAGGCAAAAAAACGCAATGGCAGCGTTGAATTTATGCATGATGGTAAAATTATCAGCAGTAACTTTATCGAGCTCGACTTAAGTGGTTTTCAGATCATCGCCGAACTCGATGAAGTTGCGCTTGATAGCCCCTTTATCATGGTGATTCAGGGTACTACTGAGAAAATCGCATTTAATTCTCAACTGATTGCGCGTTCAGCTACGCTCCATCGCCTGACTTTTTCCTTTCCTTCTGAAATTGCTATCACACAACGCCGCAGCAGTGTTCGTGTGACGATCCCAGACCAGTTCGGTTTTATTTGCGAAGGGCGTTTTCGTGACGGCTATGTTCACCGGATGGCGATAAAAGATCTTTCGTTACGAGGCGTGCAATTAATTTGTTCTGGCACACTGCCAACGCTGACCAAACCTGGCATGTTGCTTAAGAGCATGGTGCTAAACCTGCAAAATTACGGCCAGTATCCTGTTGATTTGACCTTGCTCAATTTGAAAGAAATCACGCATTTTGATCCCGACAGTGCTCAGTCAAACTACTTCTCGCTCTCTTGCGCCTTCGCCAAACCTAGCGTTGTTTTGACTCGTCGCATTGAAGAAGTGCTGATGGAACTGATCCTCGATATCAAACGCTTACAGCGAACTCGTTAACCGAGCTTTATAAACCCAGCCACAATAAGAACGCAAAGCATTGTTAATATTCACTTAATTCAATTTTTACCAGCATTTTAAGACTTGAAAGGATTAGTTGAATTTGTACTTATCGCAAATGTAAACACGCTAAAAATGTTTTTACCGATAGTTTACTTAAAATTAAGTGTTAACAACTATCAATCACGCAGGGCCAGAAATTTATAGTCATCGGCAGTTAAGAGTTTTCCTAATGACTATCACGAATCACTGGCCACGCGCTGATTGAATGCAGCGAAGTCGGAATCGGGATAACAAAAATCAACTGAATTCCCACTTTGGAGTAGTACCTGATGAAAAAGATTCTTTTGCCTCTGGCTTCAGCTGCACTGGTTCTGATGACCATGAACGCTCACGCAACCAACGGCACCGTAAAATTCACCGGTAGCATCGTGAAATCTACCTGTACCGTGAATTCAACTGATGCCAACAAAGAAGTTTTCATCGGTAAATACCCTACCACCGCTTTCAGCAAAATTGGCGATGTGACCGCTTCGAAAGCCTTCTCCATCAACCTGGCGAACTGCGACAGCGGCAGCTACACCCTGCGTTTTGATGGCCCAACTGTAGCGGGCAATCCTAACCTGTTGGCGGTTAGCGCAGCGACGGGTGTCGGTATCGAAATCCTGGATAACAACGAGAAAGTGCTGCCAATTAACCAGACTGCTGATGACAACACCGCCTGGGTTACAGCATCAAGCAGCAATACCACCACACCAAACGGTACTGCGGTATTTAACCTGAAAGCGCGTTACAAATCGTTCAACCAAACCGTAACGCCGGGCGAAGCCAACGCCAGCTCAAGCTTCACCATCGAATACAAGTAATTTAGATCAGCAATCGCCAGGGATGGCAGTCGTCCAGTGAGTGAAAACATGAAAAAGTTATTTGCAGCAGTACTCTTTGTTTATTCTGCGAGCGCCGCTGCAGGTATTCAGGTTGATGAAAGTCGCGTTATTTACAACGGTAATGCGAAATCTGCTTCACTGGACATCCGTAACGACCAAAATGACACCTACATGGTGCAGACCTGGTTGGATCGCGGCGATGCCACTAAAACTCCTAAAGATATTCCGATTCAGGTTATCCCCCCCGTTTTAAAACTCGCGGGCAATAAAGAAGCCATTCTGCGTTTTATTTATGCAGGACAAGGTCTGCCGCAGGATCGTGAAACGGTATTTTGGGTCAATGTGCAGGAAATACCCCCTGCGCCTAAAGAAGCCAACACGCTCCAGATCGCCGTGCGCACACGAGTCAAACTGTTTTATCGTCCTGCCAGTCTTAACACCTCGTTGGAACAACAGGTGGAAAATCTTAAATGGCATAAGCAAAACGATACGCTGGTGGTTGATAACGCGGGTCCACTGAACATCACCTTCTCTGTGCTGAAAGTAAAAAACGCAGCGGGCAAACAGTGGCAAGTGAATGCGGATATGGTGAATGCCTTCGGCAAATTGACGATCAAACTGCCCGCTGGCGCAGAATCAGCAAACAGTGTGCAGGCAAGTTATATCAACGACTTTGGCGGCAACAGTACCGCAAAGCAAAACGCTTTATAAGAAAGATGACTCACAGCAATTCTTCTTTGGTGCATGAAAGCGCGAAACCATGATTAATGAAAACCAATAACAATCATACCGTTAAGCTATCCCTTCTCACCATTGCATTGCTTCAGGCCTTTTCTGCCTCAGCAGAAGAGGCTTTTAACACATCCTTTATTCACGGTGACGCGGCAACGGTATCTGAACTGGCAACAGGCGATGATATTTTACCGGGCAGTTATCCCTTCGACATCTATTTGAATGGGCAACGTGTTGACCATCGTGATGTTGAATTCCGCAAATCTTCGCCTGAAAAAGCCATTGCGCCTTGCTTATCCGCTGAGCAGTTGATTGCTTATGGTGTCGATCTCGCAGCGGCAACCTCTGCAGAAAGCTGCGTTGATTTAGCTAATACCTTTAAAGATGCCAGCGTCAGTTATGACGCCGCAGTGCAACGCGTGGATCTCTCGGTTCCGCAGGTATTTTTGATTCCGGTGCCAAAGGGTGCGATTTCCCCGCTGGTGTATGACAACGGCATTAATGCTGCCTTCGTCAATTACAACTTTAATGGCTCCGACAATCGTCTTCATGACAACGGAAACCAAAGCAGCAGCCAATATTATTATCTGTCTTCACGCAGTGGCGTGAATCTTGGCCGCTGGCGCGTACGCAACACTTCGACGTGGCAGAAACAGAGCGGTGAGCGCAGTCACTGGACACCGATTTCCACCTGGGCCGAAACCGATATCATCTCCTGGCGCTCACGCTTACTGCTCGGTCAAAGCAGTACCAGCAACAGCGTGTTTGATAGCTTTCAATTTCGTGGCGCACAACTTTCCAGCGTGTCTGAAATTCTGCCAGACAGCCTGCGCGGTTATGCGCCGGTGATTCGCGGCGTGGCACGCACCAACGCACGCGTTGACGTGCAGCAAAATGGCTATACCGTATACAGCGCCAGCGTCGCTCCTGGTCCATTTGCCTTAAATGATGTTTATCCCAGCACCTTAAGTGGTGACTTACAGGTCACCATTTATGAAGCTGACGGATCGCGACAGCACTACTCTGTACCCTTCTCTTCCGTGGCGAACATGCTGCGCGAAGGAATCTGGGATTACGCCTTTACGCTGGGTCGTTATCAGGATGGATCCACCGCCTATCATCCTCAGTTTGTGCAGGCCACGCTGTCACGCGGATTGCCCTATGAAATCACGCCTTATGGTGGCGTGCTATTTGCCGATCACTACAGCTCGGCGGTCGTCGGGATGGGGAAAAGCCTGGGGATGTTTGGCGCGGCATCTTTTGATACCGCGTGGTCAAAAACTGATTTAGCCAACGGCGATCAGAAACAGGGTGCCAGTTTCCGTTTTCTCTATTCCAAATCACTCAATACCCTGGGTACTGAACTGCAAATTGCGGGCTATCGCTACTCCACCTCCGGTTATTACGATTTCAGCGATATGGTGGCCGAGCGCGCCAACTATGAAAATGGTCGCTATCGCAACGACTACACCGATACCAGTGAAGTGACCAACGGCGTGCCGTCCTGGGCAGATACCCGTCGTAACACCTATTACACCAACCAGTACAACAACAAACGCCAACGTCTCGAACTGACCATTAATCAGCATATCGGTCCGGTATCGGTGTATGCCTCAATGACCAATCAGACCTATTGGGGTTCTGAAAACCGCGATCGTACGCTGCAAACCGGTCTTAACAGCAGCTGGGGGAAAGTGAATTACGGTGTGTTCCTGCAGGATACGCAAAGCAACTATGGCGAGCACGATCGCAGCGTCTCCTTGACGCTCTCGGTGCCGTTCAATGCCTTTGATAACCAACCGGTTACATCCACCTTTAACCTGGCAGACAGCAAACAGAGTGGCAGCAGCTATAACACTGGTCTGAGCGGCAGCCTGCTGGATGACAACCGCCTCAACTATTATGTGCAAACCGGTAAGGCCAGCCATGCCGGACAGATCAGCACTGCCGACGTCGGTTACATGGGCAGCATGGGCAATGCTGAATTGGGTTATACCTACAGCGATGCCTATCAACAAACCAACCTTAATCTGTCGGGCGGCGCACTGCTGCATTCTGGCGGCTTAACGCTGACGCAGCCACTGCAAAACACCGTGGTGTTAGTGGAAGCCAAAGAGGCGCAAGGCGTCCGTCTGGAGAATCAGCCAGGAGTGGCGATCAACCGTTCCGGCTATGCGGTGATGACCTCGGCCACCGCCTATCACCACAACCGTGTGGCGCTGCGCACCGATGATATCGGCGCCGATTTGGATATTCCTCTGGCCGTCAAAGACGTGGTGCCGACCTATGGCGCCATCAGCCGCGTGACCTTTGAAACTCGCAGCGGCAAAAGTGCGCTGATTCATGCGCAGTTACCGGATGGTGATGTCCCGGCGATAGGTGCTTCGGTGTTTAATCAAAACGGCAGCAATCTCGGCGTGGTCGGCACCAACGGCAGCACCTTTGTGTCCGGGGTTGCCAGCGGTGAACGCCTGCAACTACGTTGGGGCAGTTCAGATAACGAACACTGCTGGATCGCGCTGCCGGAATTAGAGAACGGTTCGCAAGCGGGTTATCAGGAATTTACTCTGCGCTGCACGCCCAATTAAAAGGAAGTATTGATGCGTTTTCTTCATTTTCGTGGCGTGATGCGCGCCTGTTTAACGCTGCTGGCGCTTAGTGCTGCCCTGTTTTCTCAAAGCAGTTTTGCCCTATCTTGCAAAGAAGCTGGCTCCGGCAATATTCGCCAGATCATCCCAATTGAGAGTGAAATTTCCGTCTCTACCGCCACGTTAAAAGCCGGGACGATTCTGTGGCGGTCGCAGAACTACACCTCGACATTTAGTTGTGAAGATACCAACGGCTACCCTAATGGTGAAAATGCTTACCTGTATTGGGATCCGCTTAGCCAGATGCAGTCTATCCATCCTTCGATAGAAGTGGGTGTGACTTATAACAGTATTGATATTAAACCGGTTAAAGGTTCGCGCACCGATGTCGGCCAGGGCACGGTATGCCGTAGGGTTTCCAGCTGGGGCGGAAGTTACTGTCAGTCTCCGGCGCGATCGCAAACTGTGACGGTGAACTACTCCATCTATATTAAGGCCACCGGCAGCGCACCGCCGTCCAGTGGTAAAATATCCAACACGGGTCAATATGCGATCTTTCAGGTGGATGGTGTATTAGGACTCAACAGCACACCAGACAGCAACTTCCGCGCCTTTATCACTGGCCTGGGCAATATCCGTTTTATCTCCTGCTCACCGCAGGTCAATATCTCTTCAAATAACGGTTCGACGGTCAATTTCGGCAGCCTGCCATCACGTAATGCCAGCGCGGGCGTGATTGAAAAACGCGTGCCTTTCGCGGTCGTCGCCAACCTGACCAATGCGGGTCAGGATTGTCAGGGACAGACGTTCGTCGCCAGCTTTAGCACCACTTACCCGACCAGCGGCACGGATATCATCATGCCGAGCACTGACAGCGGCTTCGGTATTTCGGTCTCAACTGCAGATAATCAGGACATTTTCATTCCGATGAACACCAGTGTGGCGTTGGGTTATGCCAACGGTCAGGTGGTGCAGAATAACTTTATCGCCACGCTGCGCTGGCTTAACAGCAACCCAAAGATTGGGGATTTCTCCGCGTCAGCGAATGTGGATGTGACCTTTAAGTAGCTTCGAAACACAGCGTCTCCTCCAAAGCCGGTATTATGCGTACCGGCTTTTGTTTACCTCTCGATCTGCCTCTTGCCTTCATCCTATCAACTGCAGCCTCCACACCTTTGGTAGCGACACAACTTATCGCCATTTTTACGTCCAAAAGTCATCAAAGCTAAACGCCATCAAATACGATTCAATTAAGATGTGCGTTTTTCACACCAAATCCTGCGGCTTTTTTTCAATCTATTTCAACGCTCATTTTTTAATCCACACTCACTTCAGCATTTTTGCAGCATTCCTGACTCCCTCTCCCTGTTAAGTACAGGTAAAAAACCTCAACCTGAAAAAATTTGCGATAAGGTAGTCAACCATCCCTTCATTGTTTATGCGAATTAATTACTGATAATTGATCGGAAAAAACATCGGTTACTTAAGTCAAAGTATGCTGTGCAGATCAATCGGTTAGGCTATGCTCCTCATTAATGACGCAGCTTCGGAGAAATCCTAATCCGGATTGCACATCTTGATACGGCAACGTAGAGCATAAGGAAGCGAACAATGATGAAAAATATCGGTAGTCTCAGCAAGGTTGCGGTATTTGCTTTATTGATGGGTGCAGCGAGCACCGCTTCTGCCAGCGAGCAGTTTGGTGTGGTGGGAAAAGGCCGCGTGCACTTCAGTGGTGAGATCTACCAACCTGCCTGCCGTATCAATGTGGATCAAGCCGCGATCACCAGCCGCTGTTTCGAGCAAGGCGAGTATCATCAGCAGTCACTGTCCACTTCAGACGTGCAGACCATCGCCTTCAATAACCGCCGTTCTGAAGCGCAACTGGATTGGTTGAGCGATGCGAAACGCGAAGGGATTTTGACGGTGAACTACCGCTAATTACCTGACAAATGGATAAAGGCCGCGATTCACAATCGCGGCTTTTTTATTTGTAAAGCGCCAGTTCGCGCTTAATTCAGTCCGAACCATAGGCAGAACCCATTAACTGGCTAATTGCATTGATTATGATTTCCGGTGTCACTAATAAGGAAATCAAACGATGCACAGCAAATTTGGCAGTCAACTTTTCTCACTGCTGGTTTTAGGATTGGGTGCCGCAGGCTTTTACGCTTACGCGAAGAAAACTGACTTTCAGCAGGATCAGCTCGCCTGCCTCAATATTGATCATCAGCGCGTGCAGAATCAGGTTGAAGATGACCTGCTGAACCATGCTAATCCGGCGTTTTTTGGCACCTTTCAGGTGCAAATTGGCTCGCTGTATATTCACCCGACGACGCTGAATGCGACTAGTACGCATATTGTGGTGCCGTTTTCGCTGGAAAATAATGGCAAGACGACGGAGTTTGAGGCGAAGGTACGGTGTTCGGATTTAGGGGATATTGGGTATAGCCGGATTTAATTTTTAATATCAATCATTCCACTCTTCCACCCTATTTGTAGCGGCGCGATTTATCGCGCTATTTTGTTAATTAATCCTCAAATGCTCCCTCCTTCGCGCAATAAATTGCGCCGCAGCGAGTCGTGCGATTTGCAAAATGGCAGCCATAAAAAAAACCTCGCCGAAGCGAGGTTTGATAAGCAAGGAGCTTAGAGTGATTAGCCCTGCAGCAGAGACAGAACCTGCTGTGGAACCTGGTTAGCTTTAGCCAACACTGAGTTACCCGCCTGCTGGATGATTTGTGCTTTAGACATGCTTGAAACTTCAGTGGCGTAGTCAGCATCCTGAATACGAGACTGTGCTTCAGACAGGTTAGTAGTGGTGTTATTCAGGTTAGTTACCGCTGAATCCAGACGGTTCTGAATCGCACCCAGTGAAGAGCGGAACTTATCGATGCTGCTAATAGCGGCGTCCAAAGCTTTTAATGGATCTGCAGTAGTTGCTGATGTGGTAGCAGCATCAGTTGTCAGTTTGCCTGCTGCATCTTTATATACGGCCTTGCCTGAGCCGTTTGTAACAGAGCCATCATCTTGAAGATAATAGGTAACGGTATTATCAGTTGTCAGCGTACCATCTTTTTGAGTATATACATCATTACCACCAGAAGTCACCGCGCCAGCACTGCTTACTGTATAACCAGTTGAAGTAGTGAATCCTGCAGCAGTACTTGCTGAATTCAAAGCTGCACTGCTAATTTTAGCATTTGTAATTGTAATCGCACCGCTATCACCAGCTGCGTTGCCACCAGCCATGTGAATATTCGTTCCATCAGCAGCAGTGATGTCTACAGCTTTAACAGCTGGTACAGCAGTATGGTTAGTTGCAAGGCTGCTCAGTGTGGCCTGTTGCAGTGAACCACTACCGTTTTTAGTCAGGTTGCCAGTTGTATCTAAATAAAGAACAGAATTATCATCTGCTGCGGTAATTTTACCATCGCTGGAAAGAATAACATCCTGGGCGCTGCCATCAATGGTGACTGAGAGTTTAGCTGTATCACCTGCTTTAGGAGTCAGATAGCTTTGCAAAGTGCCCGTGTTGGTGCCCTGAGCCGCTGTATTTGCACCGATGTTAACACCAAATGAGAAAGAACCGCTTGTTTTGTCATAGGTGTAGGTATTAGATGCCGGAGTAGATGTCAGTCCATTATCAATTGTAGCAGTGACAGTATCATTAGTAGCCAGGCTGCCCAGTACATCAGCCGCTGTTGATTTGCTCAATCCAGCAGACACTGTATAGCCATTGGTTGCGCCAATCTGTGTACCTACTGCTTTAAGGTCAGTTCCGGTTGCTGCTGTATTGGCAACAGAACCCGCCCCATTTACGTTAAACCCAGTCAGGCCCAAAGTTGAAGAATCGATTTTTTTCAGGTCAATAGTGATGGTTTCGCCATCGTTAGAACCAACCTGAATTTTCATAGAGCCATCTTTCGCCAGCACGTTCACGCCGTTGAAGGTGGTCTGACCTGATACGCGGTCAATCTCGTCCAGACGTGATTTGATTTCGTCCTGGATTGAGTCCAGGTCAGACTGGCTGTTGGTGCCGTTCTGAGACTGTACAGTCAGTTCACGAACACGCTGTAAGTTGTTGTTGATTTCTGACAGTGCGCCTTCAGTGGTCTGCGCAGCAGAGATACCGTCGTTGGCGTTACGAGCAGCCTGAGTCAAACCGTTAATGTTTGACTGGAAGCGGTTGGCAATTGCCTGACCAGCAGCGTCATCTTTAGCGCTGTTGATACGAAGACCAGAAGACAGACGCTCGATAGAGGTAGACAGAGCAGACTGGTTTTTGTTGATGTTGTTCTGGGTGATCAGCGAGAGGCTGTTGGTGTTAATTACTTGAGCCATGGTTTAAGTTCCTATTAATCAAGTCTTTGGTTATGGTTTGGGCTTCAACCCGCCGGCTTCAGCGCCGTCAAAGTTGTTATCGTCTGTGCTTAAACAACCTTTAGAGATTTTTTAGTACCAGGCGAAATTTTTTCTCTTCAGCCTGTCACGCTTATCTTTATCGCCCTCACCTCGCACTTCTTTAGTGCAAACCCAATACTTTTCTAGCGCCGGAAATACCCTTCTCTATAGCCTTTATTCGCTTTATCACTCGCTGGTAAATAAATCTAAACTTTGCCTCAGATAAGCCGATAACCGCGGTATTCACTCTCCGTGTCGACATGAAAAGGAAACAACATGGCTAGTATCACTACCCTCGGTGTCGGTTCAGGCCTCGACTTAAGTAGCATCCTGGATAGCTTATCCACTGCGGAAAAAGCTTCCTTAACACCGATCTCTAATCAGCAGAGCGCTTATACCGCGAAGCTGAGTGCTTACGGTACGCTCTCCAGTGCGTTGACAACGTTTCAAACCGCCAACACCGCACTGAACAGTGCTGACCTGTTCTCCGCCACCACCGCCAGCAGTAGTAGCAGCGCCTTCAGCGCCACCACCTCGGGTACAGTGGTTGCTGGCAAATACAACGTGGCTGTTACGCAACTGGCACAGGCGCAGACCCTGACCTCTGCGGTACAAACCAGCAACTCCACCGCATTGGGCGACAGCTCTGCCACCAGCCGCACTCTGACCATTAAACTGTCTGAT